>WBZM01000658.1_pt1 | contig 44504 bp, 47 predicted proteins | sample 5204271 | NCBI WGS metagenome assembly WBZM01 (sample SAMN12344346, study PRJNA552823) | activated sludge metagenome | biome: Activated sludge suspended growth; feature: Nitrification reactor; material: Wastewater; isolation source: activated sludge from nitrification reactor of wastewater... | reverse complement strand
GCCGGCCGGTCGCCATTTCCTCAACGTCTGCCAGGACCGCTACCGCTTCACGGTGGGCCTGGCCGCCGGGCTGATCAGCGGCCGGACCAGCCTGCAACCCGCCGCGCAAGCGGCGGAAACATTGCGTCAGGTGCACGCCGCCTACCCGGACGTCTTCTGCCTGTGCGACGGTGATTTCGCCAGCGGCGACCTGCCGCGCTGCGACTTTCCGGAACTGGCTGCGGTCGACCCCGGAAAGGTGGTCGAAATCCCGGAGATTCCGGCGGACCGCATTGCCGCCTGCCCGTTCACCTCGGGCTCGACGGGCCTGCCGATGCCCCACCCCAAGACCTGGGGCAGCCTGGTCAGGAGCGGGCGGGCCGAGGCCGAGCGGCTGGGGATGCTGGCCCGCCCGCACGCGATCGTCGGCACCGTCCCGGCCCAGCACAGCTACGGCTTGGAATCGACCGTTCTGCTCGCCCTGCATGGCAATTCGCCGTTCTGGTCGGGCAAGCCGTTCTATCCGCAGGACATCGTCGCTGCCCTCGATGCGGTTCCCCGGCCACGGATGCTGGTGACCACGCCCTTTCACCTGTCCGGGCTGCTGGCGGCGGGGCTGGACCTGCCGCCCGTCGACCTGCTGCTCTCGGCCACCGCCCCGCTTTCGGCGCGGCTTGCCGGTGCGGCCGAGAGGCGCTTCGCGGCGCCGCTCCACGAGATCTACGGGTGCACCGAAGCCGGCCAGGTCGCTAGCCGGCGGACGACCGCCGATCCGGCATGGGTGTTGCTGGCCGATCTCCGGCTGGAACAGGATGGCGAGCGGACGACCGTTTCCGGCGGGCATGTCGAGGGCCGGGTGGCGTTGTCCGACAGCATCGAGATCCTTGGCGACGGGCGCTTCCTGTTGCACGGGCGCCATGCGGATGTGGTCAACATCGCCGGCAAGCGCTCTTCGCTGGCCTACCTGAACCACCAGGTCGCCGCGCTGCCGGGGGTGACCGATGCCGTCTTCTTCCTTCCCGATGACGAGACGGCGGACGGCGTCGGCCGCCTGTGCGCCTTCGTCGTCGCGCCCGGCGTCGAGCGCCGGGAACTGCTGGCGGCGCTGCGCGACCGCATCGATCCGGTGTTCCTGCCGCGGCCGCTGATCCTCGTCGATTCCCTGCCGCGCAACGCCACCGGCAAGCTGCCGCGCGAGCGCCTGCTGGCGCTCTACGCCAGCCACCAGTCCGATGCGCCGCGCTGAGTTTTCCTGGGTCGTGCCGCCGGACCATCCGGCGCTGGCCGGTCATTTTCCCGGCCGGCCGATCGTGCCCGGCGTCGTCCTGATCGACCGTGCCATCGTGTTCGCCGAGCGCCTGCTCGATTGCGCCGACGTTTGCTGGGAAATCGCCAACGCCAAGTTCCTGAGCCCGGTCGGGCCGGGCGAGATGCTCGCTTTCCGGTTCGAGGTCGCCGGTGGCGGCGCGATTTCCTTTAGCGTGCGCGCTGGCGCACGCGCTGTCGCTTCCGGCAGCCTGGCGCCGCCCCGGACATGAGCCGCCACCCGGCGCCCGCCGCTGACTGGCGGCAGCAGCAGGAGAAGAGCCATCTGGCGATCCTCAAGCTGATGGTCTGGATTTCGCTGACCTTCGGTCGCCGGATCGGGCGCGTCGTCCTCTACGGCATCGCCGCATACTACGTGCTTTTCGCCGCCGCCGCCCGGCGCGCCAGCCGCACCTACCTCGGGCGCGCGCTCGGGCGCTGGGCCGAATGGCCGGACGGCTTCCGCCATGTCCTCAGCTTCGCCAGCACCATCCACGACCGCATCTACCTGCTCAACGACCGCTTCGACCTCTTCGACATCGAGGTGGTCGGCGCCGAGGCGCTGCTGGCCTCGCTGCAGAAGCAGCCGGGCGCGCTGCTGATCGGCGCCCATCTCGGCAGTTTCGAAGTGCTGCGCGCGGTCGGCCGGGGCAGGGCGGGGCTCAAGGTGGCGATGCTGATGTACGCGGAGAACGCGCGCAAGATCAACGCGACGCTGGCCGCGATCAACCCGGCAGCGACCGACGACATCATCGAGCTCGGGCGCATGGACTCGATGCTGCTGGCCCGCGACCGGCTCGATCAGGGCTACGTCGTCGGCATGCTGGCAGACCGCGGCCTGGGCGACGATGCCACGGTCGACTGCGAATTCCTCGGCGAAATGGCGCCGTTTCCGGTCGGGCCCTGGCGCATGGCGGCGATGCTGCGCCGGCCGGTGTTCTTCATGGCCGGGCTGTATCTCGGCGGCAACCGTTACCGGATCCACTTCGAGCCGCTGGCCGATTTTTCCGCAACGCCACGCGGCGAAGCCGCCGCCGCGACCGACGCGGCGCAACGGCACTACGCCGCGCGCCTGGCGCACTATTGCCGGCTGGCGCCCTACAACTGGTTCAATTTCTTCGATTTCTGGCGCAGGGAGCGATGAGGCGATCTTTCTGCTGCCTGCTGCTGGCATTGCTGGCGATACCGGTGTTCGCCGCCTTCGATGTCGGCGAACTGATGGGCGAACTTGCCCGCCACCGCGGCGGCCGGGCGAAATTCGTCGAGAAGAAGACCATCGCGTTGCTCGACCAGCCGCTGGTGTCTACCGGCGAGATGACCTACAGCGCCTCCGGGCGCCTGGAAAGGCGGACGTTGACGCCGAAGCCGGAAACCATGGTGCTCGACGGCGAGGTGCTGAGCATCGAACGCGGCCGGAAGAAGCTGACCGTCGATCTTGCCAGCCAGCCGGAGGCGCTGGCCTTCATCGACAGCATCCGCGGTACGCTGACCGGCAACCGCGCGGCACTGGAAAGGAACTACCTGCTGCACCTGGCGGGCAGTGCCGACAAATGGACGCTGACCCTGCTGCCGAGCGAACCGAAGATCGCCGCGCTGGTCCAGCGCATCACGGTCAGCGGCGGCCGTGGCCGCGTGCGCAGCATCGAGTATCTGCAGGCGGACGGCGATCGCTCGCTGCTGACCATCGAACCGATCGAGTCGCGATGACCGGGGTCGCGCGGCGCTCCGTCGTGATCTGGCTGCTGGCCATGCTGGCCGGCGTGGCGATCGTCTGGAACAGCCGCTTTGTCGCCGACATGTCCTTCTTCCTGCCCGCCCGCCCCGGCGCGGCGCAGCAGGTTCTGGTTGACCAGATCAGGACAGGCGCCGTTTCCCGTCTGCTGATGCTCGCCATCGCCGGCGGCGATGCACGCCAGCGCGCCGGCCTGTCGCGTGACCTGCGGCGCCGGCTGGCCGCCAGGCCCGAGTTCGTCTCGATCCAGAACGGCGAAGCCGGCAGCAGCGACAGCGACCGCGACTTCCTGATCCGCCATCGCTACCTGCTGAGCCCGGCGGTCAGCCCGGAACGGTTCACGGTCGACGGCTTGCGCGCGGCCATCGCCAATAGCATCGACCTCGTGGCGTCGCCCGCCGGAATGATGCTGAAGCCGTTGCTGGCGCGCGACCCGACCGGCGAACTGGTCGAACTGCTGGGCAGCCTGGATGGCGGCACCCAGCCGGCCAGCCGGGAAGGCGTCTGGGCCTCGCGCGACGGCGAGCGGGCGATGCTGCTGGTGCAGACGCGGGCGCTCGGTTCCGATACCGATGGCCAGGAAGCGGCGATCGCCGCCATCCGCCGCGAGTTCGCCGCCGCCGCCGCGGTCGCCGGAATTGCGGACGCCAGTCTGCAACTGTCCGGCCCCGGTGTCTTCGCGGTCAATTCGCGCGAGACGATCCGGAGCGACGTGACCCGCCTGTCGCTGATCAGCACCATCGCCATCATCGCCGTCCTGCTGTTCGTCTATCGCTCGCCGCGGCTGTTGCTGCTCGGCCTGCTGCCGGTCGCCTCCGGCGCCCTGGCCGGTGTCGTCGCCGTCAGCCTGGCCTACGGCATGGTGTTCGGCATCACCGTCGGCTTCGGTTCGGCGCTGATCGGCGAGGCGGTCGATTACTCGATCTACTACTTCGTCCAGTCCGGCCGCATCGGCGTTGCTGCCTGGCGCGAGCGCTTCTGGCCGACGATCCGCCTCGGCGTGCTGACCTCGGTTTGCGGATTCGGCGCGCTGGTCTTTTCGGGGTTCCCCGGACTCGCCCAACTCGGCCTTTACTCCCTGAGCGGCGTGCTGACCGCCGCGCTGGTCACCCGCTACGTCCTCCCGCACCTCGCCGGCAGCCGGACCCCGGCCCGCGACCTCGGCGGCCTCGGCAGGGCCGTGGCGCGCGCCTTCGCTGCCCTGCGCGCCGGGCGCTGGCCGGTGCTGCTCCTCGCCGCGCTGGCCGCCGCCCACCTGTTCGCCCACCGCGACGACATGTGGAATTCGAGCATTTCGGCCCTGAGTTCGGTCAGCGCCGCTGACACGGCGGCCGACCAGGCGTTGCGCGCCGACATCGCCGCCCCGGATTCGCGCTACATGGTCGTCGTCGCTGGCGCCGATCGGGAAGCCGCCCTCGTGGCTGCCGAAAGGGCGGGGGAGAGCCTCGACCGCCTGGTCGCCGGCGGTGTCATCGGCGGCTACGACAGTCCGGCGCGGTTCCTGCCCAGCCTGGCGACCCAGCGGGCGCGTTGCGCCAGCCTGCCCGGGGTGGAAGAGCTGCGCGCCGGCCTGCAGGCGGCGCAGGCCGGCTCGCCGCTGGCGGCGGGCAAGCTCGGCGCCTTCATCGACGACGTCGCCGGCGCCCGGGAACGCTGTGCGCTGACCCGCGAGGCGCTCGCCGGCACCAGTCTGGCGCTAGCTGTCGATGCGCTATTGCTGCAGCGTGCCGACGGCTGGAGCGTTCTCCTGCCGCTGCATCCGCCCGCCGGCGACGCGCACGCGGAGATCGCCGCTGGCCCGGTGCGCGCCGCGCTGGCCGGAAGCGCTGCCCTGTTCGTCGACATGAAGGGCGAACTCGACCAGCTCTACAACGATTACCTGCACGAAGCGATGCTGCTTTCCCTGGCCGGGTTCGCCGCCATCGTCGCGCTGCTGGCTGTCGCCCTGCGCTCGGCGCGGCGGCTTGCCGGCGTGCTGCTGCCGCTGCTGCTGGCGGTCGTGCTGGTGATTGCCGGGCTCGGCGCGTGCGGACAGCAGCTGCAGTTGCTGCACCTGATCGGCATGCTGCTGATCGTCGCCGTCGGCTCCAATTACGCGCTGTTCTTCGACCGCGCCACGGTTGGCGGCGCGATCGAACCGGAAACGCTGGCGTCGATGCTGGTCGCCAACCTGACGACAGCCATCGGCTTCGGTACCCTGGCGCTTTCGCAGGTGCCGGTGCTGCACGCGGTCGGTGTCACCGTCGGACCGGGAGCGCTTCTCGCCCTGGTACTGGCGGCCATCTTCGTTCCCCGGCCAGTGCCGCAATGAAGCCTGCCGTGTGCGGCGACGGGCACGCCAACCGCGCCCGGAACCCGGTGCCGCGCGGGCGCCTCGGCGCGGCATCGCCGCCGTTCCCTCACGGCGGTCGCGAGCGCGCGGCGTCGCCGGTTTTGTGGGAGAATTTTCCCGAACGCGGATACCTCGCCACCTGAACTTATGCCGCAGCCCTGGAAACCGTCGCCAGCGATTCAGCTCTCGTTCGCCGCTCATGGCGCCGCCGCCGTCAGCATGCTTGCCGTTCCCGGGTCGTGGCCGTGGGCGCTCGGCGCCGTCGCCGTGAACCAGTTGCTGCTTTCCGGCGCCGGCATGCTGCCGCGTTCGGCGCTGCTCGGTGCCAACCTGAACCGGCTGCCGGCGGCCGCGGCGGCACGGCGCGAGATCGCGCTGACCATCGACGACGGACCGGACCCCGAGGTGACGCCGCGCGTGCTCGACCTTCTCGACGCGGCGGGAGCGCGGGCCAGCTTCTTCTGCATCGGCGGCCGCGCCCGGCAACATCCCCATCTTTGTCGCGAGATCGTCGCCCGCGGCCATCGCGTCGAAAACCACGGCGATTCGCATTCTTGGATGTTCGCGACCTTCGGCCGTGCCCGCATGCGCGCCGACATCGCCGCCGCCCAGACCACGCTCAGCGAAGTCACCGGCCAGGCTCCGCAGTTCTTCCGCCCGACGGCCGGCCTGCGCAATCCGCTGCTCGACCCGGTTCTCGCCAGCCTCGACCTGCGACTCGCCTCGTGGACCCGCCGTCCCTACGATACGCGGACGGGCGACGGGCGGCGCGTTCTCGAGCGCCTGACCGGCCGCCTCGGTCCCGGCGACATCCTGCTGCTGCACGATGGCAATGCCGGCCTGACGCCGGCCGGCGAGCCGCTCATCCTCGCCGTGCTGCCGCGGCTGCTGGCCGCTGTCGCCGCGGCACGCCTGGCGCCGGTGACGCTGACGGCGGCCCTGCAATGACGGCAAGCTTCGACAAGGTGCTGCTCGACGACGCGAGCCGGCCCTTCCGGGGCGGCGGCCGGTTCGCCTACCACTATTCGCGCGGCAAACTGTCGTCGGACTGCATCTTCCGCGAAGTCCTGAAGCGCGGGATCTTTCCGCCGCAAGCCCGCTTTCTCGACCTCGGTTGCGGGCAGGGCAGCCTTTTCGCCTGGCTGCTGGCGGCCCGCAAACTCTATGAGCAAGGGCACTGGCCGGGCGACTGGCCGATGCCGCCAAAGCCGCTCTGGCTGCGCGGCGTCGAGCTGATGCAAAGCGATGTCGACCGCGGGGCGCGCGCGTTCGGCGCGAACCATCCGCTTGTCAGCATCCGCCAGGGCGACATGTGCCAGGTCGATCTCGGCGAGGCCGATGTCGTCACCATCCTCGATGCCCTGCACTACATCGACCACGGGCGGCAGGCCGATCTGCTCGGGCGCATTCGCGCCGCGTTGCCGGCCGGCGGGCTGTTCCTCACCCGCGTCGGCGACGCCGGAGCGGGACTGCCGCACCACATCTGCAACTGGGTCGATCATGCGGTCACCTTCGTCCGTGGCCATCGCCTGCCCCGGCTGCACTGCCGCAAGCTTGGCGAGTGGATCGAACTGCTGGGTGGGCTCGGTTTTCAGGTCGAGGCCATGCCGATGAGCCAGGGCAAGCCTTTCGCCAACATCATGCTGGTCGCGCGGGTGCCGGCGTGAGCCCGGAGCAGGTCGACCTGATGCTGCTCGCCGCCGGCACGCTCGCGCTGATCTGGCTGTCGCGCAAGTCACTGCGCTATCCCGGCCGCCACGGCTTCTACCGCTTCTTCGTCTGGGAGGCGATCCTCGGCCTGGTCGTCCTCAATCGCCAGCCCTGGGGCGAACCGCCGGCCGCGGTCCATCAATACCTCTCCTGGATCCTGATGCTGCTCAGCATCTACCTGGTCGCCTGCAGCTATCGCGCGCTGCGTCGCCAGGGTGCGGCCAGCGAGGCCCGCGCCGACAGTACCCTGTACGCTTTCGAAAAGACGACGGCGCTGGTGACGACCGGCATCTTCCGCCACATCCGCCATCCCATGTACGCGTCCTTGCTGGCTCTGATCTGGGGGGTCTATTTCCAGGCACCGTCGTGGCCGGGTACCGCACTCGCCGCCATCGCCTCGCAGTTGCTGGTGCTGACCGCCCGCGCCGACGAGAACGAATGCCTGGCCTATTTCGGCGCGCCCTACGCCGCCTACATGCGGCGCACCTGCCGCTTCATTCCGTACCTCTACTGATGTTCGCGCGAGCCAGGGCGGCCGCGCTGCTCCTGCCGGTCGCCATCCTCGCCGGCTGTGCCGGCACCGGCGAGCAGGCGCCGGCGGCTCGGCTGCCCGCCGATCTGGCGCAACCGTTGCCCGGTGGCGCGGCGCCGGCACGCGCGCCGGCACCGCCGGGCGAGCGCGAGATCCGCGCCATGGTCACCCGGCTGATTCCGGTCACGGTCAGGGACCGCAGCGGCTGGGCCGACGACCTGCACGACGCCGTCAGCCGCCTCGACCTGCCGCACGCGCCGCCGGTCTATTGCGCCGCCATCGCGATCATCGAGCAGGAATCCAGCTTCCAGGCCGACCCGGTCGTCCCTGATCTGCCCGCCATCGTCTGGCGCGAACTGGAACAGCGCGGCGGAAAATACGGCATTCCCAGACTGCTGCTTTCCGCGGCGATGCTGAAGACCTCTCCGGACGGTCGCAGCTACAGCCAGCGCATCGCCACGCTGAGAACCGAGAAGCAGCTCAATGCGCTGTTCGAGGACATGATCGCCGAACTGCCGGCCGGCAAGAGGCTGTTCGCCGGCTACAATCCCGTGCGCACCGGCGGCCCGATGCAGGTCAGCATCGCCTTCGCGGAGGAATTTGCCCGCGAAAAAGCCTATCCGTATCCGGTCGACCGCAGCATCCGCGACGAAGTCTTCACCCGCCGCGGCGGCCTTTACTTCGGCAGCGCCATCCTGCTCGATTACCCGGCGCCCTACGACGATGTCGCCTACCGCTTCGCCGACTTCAATGCCGGGCGCTACAGCAGCCGCAATGCCGCCTTCCAGGCCGCGCTCGCCAGGGTCAGCGGCAAGCCGATGACGCTCGACGGCGACCTGCTGCGCTACCGGGACGGCAGGCCGCTGGATCAGCCGAGCGAGGTCGAGGCCGCATTGCAGGCGTTGTCCGGCAAGCTGCGCCTCAGTCCGCGCGAAATCCGTCGCGACCTGCTGCTCGAGAAAGGCGCCGCCTTCAGCCAGACCCCGCTCTATTCGCGCCTCTTCGCCGCGGCCGATCAGGCCGCCGCCAGCGTCCTGCCGCGCCAGGCCATGCCGCAGATCGATCTCAAAAGTCCCAAGATCACGCGCAAGCTGACCACCGAATGGTTTGCCCGTCGCGTCGAAGGGCGTTACCGCAATTGCCTGGCACGCGCCGCAAGCGGCTGACAATGCAGCGATGGCGTCCGGTTAAAATAGATGCCTGACCAATTCGAGCCTCACCGTGACCCCGCTGTCGATTTCCGCCTACACCGCCACCACCTGCCTTGGCCACGGCTGCGGCGCGCTGCTGGACGGACTTCGCGCAGGGCGGAGCGGCCTTGCGCCGTGCGCCTTCGAGACGGTTGAACTGGATACGTGGATCGGCGAGGTTGCCGCGGTCGACGCCAAAAAACTGCCCGATTTCCTTGGCCGCTACGATTGCCGCAACAACCGCCTGGCCCGGCTCGGGCTCGAAGCCGACGGGTTCGCCGACCGGGTCCGGGCGGCGATAGCCCGTTACGGCGCGACCCGCGTCGGCGTCTTCCTCGGCACCAGCACCGCCGGCATCCTTCAGACCGAACTGGCGTATCGCCGGCGCGATCCGCAAAGCGGCGCGTTGCCCGATGATTTCGTCTATCGCACGACCCACAACTCGTTCTCGTTGGCCGAATTCGCCCGTGCGTATTTCGCGCTGGAAGGCCCTGCCTTCGTCGTTTCCACTGCCTGTTCCTCGAGCGCCAAGGTGTTTGCCGCCGCCGCGCGGCAACTGGCCTGTGGCACGATCGACGCGGCCCTCGTCGGCGGCGTCGATTCGCTGTGCCTGACGACGCTCTACGGCTTTGCCTCGCTGCAACTGACGTCAACGACGCCGTGCCGCCCCTGCGATGCGGCCCGCGACGGCATTTCGATCGGCGAGGCGGCCGCCTTCGCGCTGCTCGAACGGTCGTCGGAAAACCCGGCAACCGGCACGCTGCTCCTGCTCGGCAGCGGCGAGTCGAGCGATGCCTATCACATGTCCTCGCCGCACCCGGAAGGGCTCGGCGCGCGCGTGGCGATGGCGGCCGCGCTGCGCTCCGCCGGCTTGCGCCCGGAAGATATCGACTACGTCAATCTGCACGGCACCGCGACGCCGGCCAACGACGCCGCCGAAGGCAGGGCGGTTGGCGAACTGTTCGGCGACCGCGTGCCCTGCAGTTCGACCAAGGGCGCCACCGGCCATACGCTGGGCGCCGCCGGCGCCGTCGAAGCAGTCGTCTGCGCGCTGGCGCTGAGCAACGATCTGCTGCCCGGCGGCACGAATACCGCAACGCTCGACCCGGACATTCCTCTCGCCTATCTGCTGAAATCCCGACCGGGCAGGTTGCGCCACGCGCTGACCAACTCCTTCGGCTTCGGCGGCAGCAACTGCAGCCTGATTCTCGGAGTGGCCCGATGACGCCCGTGCCGCTCGTGGCCTGGGTCGAAGGCATCGGCTTTCTTGCCCCCGGGCTGGCGGACTGGCCGGCAGCCCGCGCAGTCCTGCGCGGCGAGCAGCGCTACATGCCGGCGCGGTCGCTGCTCCCGCAACCGGCCCTGCTGCCCCCGGCCGAACGCCGGCGAGCCAGCCGCATCGTCAGGCTGACCCTTGCCATCGGGCTGGAAGCCGCCGCTCATGGCGAAGCCGACGTCGGCACGCTGGCCACGGTGTTCGCCTCCTCCGGTGCCGACGGCTACAACTGCCATGCGCTCTGCGAGCAACTGGCGACCGACGACCGGCAGATCTCGCCGACGCGCTTCCACAATTCGGTGCATAACGCCGCCGCCGGTTACTGGGGCATCGCCACCGGGTCGATGGCGCCGTGCCAGGTCCTCTGCGCGTTCGACGCCAGCTTCGGCGCCGGCCTCCTCGATGCTCTTGGCCAGGTGCTGGTGGACGGGCAGCGGACGCTGCTGATCGCCTACGACAGCGAATACCCGGAGCCGTTGCGCAGCAAGCGCGCGAATTCCGATTGCGGCGGCGTCGCGCTGCTGCTGGCGCCGGCGAGAGGCCGACGCGCGCTGGCGCGGATTGCCGTGACGGCGACCGCCCGGCCCGCGCAAGCGCTGGCCGATGCCGGGCTGGAAAGCCTGCGCCAGGACATCCCGGCGATGCGCAGCCTGCCGTTGCTGGCCGGTCTGGCCCGGGGCGAGGCGGGACAGGTCAGCATCGACTACCTGCCGCCGATGCAACTCGATGTCGCCGTCGAGCCGTGCTAGATCAAGCCGCCATTGCCGCCCGCATCCCGCACCAGGGCAGCATGTGCCTGCTCGCTGCCGTGGTCGACTGGTCGCCGGAGGCCATTACCTGCCGCGCCGTCAGTCACACCGATCCGGCCAACCCGCTGCGTGCCGAAGGACGCCTGGGCGCCGCCAGCGGCATCGAATACGCGGCCCAAGCGATGGCGCTGCACGGCGCCTTGCTGGCCAGGGTCGCGGACCGGCCGCGTCAGGGCTACCTGACCAGCGTGCGCGGCGTCCGACTGCATGTCGCCCGTCTCGACGATCTGCCGGGCGAACTCGACGTTCGGGCGGAACGCCTCTCGGGCGACGCCGACCACATCCTCTACCGGTTCTCGGTCGGTCACGCCGGGGATTGCCTCGTCGAGGGTCGTGCCGCCGTCATCCTCGACGCCGGCGTTCCTGACGAAGCATTGGCATGAAACGCGCCCTCGTCACCGGCGGCAGCGGCGTCATCGGTGCGGCGATCTGCCGGCGCCTCGCTGGCGGCGGGCATCATGTCGTCGTTCATTCCAGCCGCAGCCGCGAGAAGGCCGACCGGGTCGTCGCCGAGATCCTTGCCGCGGGCGGCAGCGCCGAAGCCGTCGTCTTCGACGTCACCGACCGCGCCGCGACCGCCGCCGCGCTCGCAGCCCTGCTCGAGCAGGGGGTCATCCAGATTCTGGTCATCAACGCCGGCATCCACGCCGATGCGGTCTTCCCCGGCATGTCGGGCGAGCAATGGGACAGCGTGATCGCCGTTTCGCTGAACGGGTTCTTCAACGTCACGCAGCCGTTGACGCTGCCGATGATTCGCACCCGCTGGGGACGCATCATCACCATCTCGTCGGTCGCCGGCATCACCGGCAATCGCGGCCAGGTCAATTATTCGGCCGCGAAGGGCGCGCTGCATGCCGCGAGCAAGGCGCTCGCGCTCGAACTAGCCAGCCGTGGCATCACGGTCAACGCCGTCGCGCCGGGGATCATCGCCAGCGGCATGAGCGAAGGCGCCTTCGACGCCGACGCGGTCAGGAGCCTGGTGCCGATGAAGCGCGCCGGCAGGCCGGACGAGGTGGCCGATCTCGTTGCCTTCCTGGCATCGGAGCAGGCAGCGTACATCTCGGGGCAGATCGTTTCGATCAACGGCGGCATGATCTGATCCGTCCTCGCATGAAGCGGGCCAGTTCCCCAGCATGGCTCGGGACGATGCCGTATGATCGGCTACAGACTGCGTCGCCGGAGAGTTCACGAGACCCCATATTCAGTCCGCGTTTGACGCAGCCGGTGTTGCGAACGAGACTCAAGGCGCATGTCGCTCGTAGCTTCGAATGGCATTTTCGCCAGACCTTCTCTGAGTGACAAAACCAAGCAGATGTCGAAATCAGGCAAAAAAACCGGGAGACGGCCCAGCAAGCCTCGTCTCCCGGTCACCTGCGCCGCCGGCCAACGACGGCAATCCTTCAAGCCGCAGCGCGCAGCGGTTCGGTGCGGGCGATCAATTGGCGGGTCAGTGGGCTGTGGCCGCGCGTCGTCTGGCGCTCGGCACAGAGCGCCGTCGCCAGCGGGCGATGGCCGGCACGCAGGGCGGCTTCGATCAGTGTCAGATCAAGCAAGTCGCGCTGGGCGTGGCTGCCACCGAAGCGGTGGGCGATTTCGCGAATCTGGCGGATCAGGCGCACGCTGTCGTCGTAGCACCCCTGGCCAAAGGCCTTGATCGCCAGCGCCAGCGGATGGCCGACTTCACGGGTGAAAGCCGCGTTGTCGTCGCCGCCCCGCATCACCATCTGCTGCGTTTCGAGGACCGCAGCGACGGCCTCGGGGCGATGCGCGCCGACAAAGGCCATCACCGCATGTACATCGTTGAAGGCGTAGTTGCCGGCCGTGGCGATGGGTTCCCAGCCGTCGGCCACCGACGCCCAGCGCGAGCCGACGTCAATGCCGCGCAAATGCAGGCGCCAGAGCAGCGCCGAGGCGTCGATCATGTCGAGCACCATGGTCGAGCGTTCGCCATGGATGGGGCCGTCGAACAGTGCCAACACCTCGTCGATATCGCCCAGTTCGAGATGAAAAAGCGCCAGATGCCACCATAGGTGCACTTTGAAAAAGCTGTCGGTCGACCAGGCTTCCGGGTTGGCGGTCATCCAGGCGATGCCGTCGCGGGTCCGGCATTGCATTTCCATGACGTGGGCTACGGCGTGCTGCGCCCAGCCGTCACGCGGTTCGAGATCAACGGCCGCCCGACCCTGCGCTTCGGCGCGGACGTAATCGGCAGTTTCTTCCAGACCGAAGGCGTGCATGCCGAGAACCGCGTGATAGCCCGGCTGAGCTTCCCTCGGTTTTTCGTTTTCCAGCCCATCGGCATTATGCCGCCAATTTCTGCTCATGCTGAGTGCTGATCCAGTCTTCCAGGAATTTCAGTGGCGAGGCATAGCCGAGCGTGGAATGCTGTCGCCTCCGGTTGTAGAACGGCTCGATGTAATCGAACAGATCGGCCTCCGCAGCGGCCCGCGTACTGTAGCGAGTGCCATGCACCCGCTCATTCTTCAGACTATTGAAGAAGCTCTCGGTCGGCGCGTTATCCCAGCAGTTTCCCTTGCGGCTCATCGAACAGAGCATCCCGTACTCTTTCAGCCTTGCCTGAAAGGCGTGGCTCGCATACTGGCTTCCCCGGTCGGAGTGATGCATCAGACCCGGCGCCGGCTTCCTGCGGAACCACGCCATGGTTAGCGCATCAATGACGATGTCCGCCGTCATCCTCGGCTTGATCGACCAGCCAACGACTTCCCTGTTGAACAGATCGAGAACCACTGCCAGATACAGCCAACCCTCATCGGTCCAGATGTAGGTCATGTCGGCACTCCAAGCCTGATTCGGCTCCGTCGGCGCGAAGTCCCTGGCCAGCAGGTTCGGCGCCACCGGCAGCGCATGCTTCGAGTCGGTCGTCGCCTTGAAGCGTCGCTTGTGGCGTGCCCGGATACCGTTCTCGCGCATCAGTCGCTCGACCCGTTCCTTGCTGGCAGGGAATCCTCGGTCGCGCAGTTCACGTACCATGCGTGGCGAGCCGTAGGCACCCTTGAGTTCAGCGTGGATCGCCTGAATCAGCGCCAGCATTTGCGCATCCGTCAGCCGCTTGCGATCCGGAACGCCGCCGCGCTTCCATGCATGATACCCGCTGACGCTGACCCCCAGCACGGCGCAGGATTCCGCCAGCCCGTAAGTCCGGCGATGCTGGTCAATCCAGGCATACTTCACAGCACATCCCTCGCGAAGTATGCCGTCGCTTTTTTTAGGATTTCGTTCTCCCGCTTCAGCCGGATGTTCTCAGCACGGACCCGAGAAAGCTCCATCTGCTCTGGCGTGACAACCTTGCTTCCAGGGCCATTCAACTTGCCCGCGGCGGAAGCCTTCACCCAGTTGCGCAGCGTCTGCTCGATCAGCCCCAGTTCCTTGGCCACGGCACCAATGCTCTGGCCGGCCTTTACCCGCTTCACCGCCAGTTCCCTGAACTCCGGTGTGTACTCCTGCTTCGGTATCTTCTTCAACTTCGTTTCTCCTTCCATTTCACGAGGCGTTATACCTCATCTCTTGGAAAACGAAATTTCGAGGGAAGCTCACTTCGGGACCTGCGCTTTGCCTCGGGTCGAGAAGCGGGTGCGTTGGTATTCGCCGGCACCCCCTTCGTCTCAGGCGACCAGTTTTGGCGCGGATCGCTTGTCGTGATTCAGCCCTCCATTCCGGGCGCCAGAGGGTTGCTTCAGGTCAGAGGGTTGCTTCAGGCCAGAGGATTGCTTCAGGCCAGAGGGTTGCTTCAGTGAAGTGGAAAACAGCCACTGCATCTCGGTGGATTGCTGTTGCAGTTCGCGCATAAGCTCCAAATTGCATTCGAAAGCAGTCACGATGTTTTCGTGGGTGGTCTGGACGATGATCTGAAGCAATGCCAGTGTGGCCTCTGTCCATTGTTCCGGTGTCGAAGCAGCGGCTGCTTGGGACATGATGGCTCTGATTTTCTGACTATCGTGCACAAAGAATTTCTCGATCGCGTCAAACTGACATGCCATGCATTTCTCATAGCTTGCGATGGTCACTGGGCCAAGTTTCCTGTACAACTCTCAACCACGAGAAACCGATTCAAACATTGAATACATGATTGACACCTCCATTAGTGGGTTCCCCAGAGCAACTCCGGGGAACGTTGAAACTGGTTGAACTGCTCCAGCGCAATGTACTTTTCCCGGCAGAAATAGCTATCAGACATCTTCGAAAGCTGTGTCGGTAACCGACTGAGAGCGTGTAGGGCTTAGCCTTCAGTGCCCGTTATTGCCATAGCCGTTTTTCCAGCTGGAGCCCCTGTTAGACATCACGGGTGCTCGCGACTGGCGCCATGGAACTTCTAAATCATGGTCCGGAATTTTCAGGATCCTGCGACGTCTGAACGCTCAAAAAATACCGGCAAGAACTCTCGGGGACATTGTGGATGGCCGGTATGGGCCACCCGAACATTGCTTCGATCGTTCGCTCCTGAGCCTTCTTGGGAGCGAGTCGCCGCAATTTCTCCATGCAGTGAACAGCAAACTCTTGCATTCATCCACATAGAGCGGTGTAGGGACTCGATTACAGTGAAAGTGCGTTAGGCCGACACCCGTTATAGCACTGCCAACGACACTGAACATCGAGGATGCAGATCGATCGCTGGGTCCCGGTTGGATCAAGTCATATTTCCAAGGCCCGTTCGTCGGATATGCCGCCGCCTCGTGATTCAAACTTCACAGGGCCGAATCAATTGATACTCGAAAAAAACCCAAGGAACCTGACGGGTCGTGCGGGGTCAAACTGCCGAAACGTGTCATGGTTGGGGAGGATTGGAAGTCCTGCAAGACAAAGGAGGTCCACCATGAATCAGCAACTGCAGGTGGCGACCGTCGCCCTGGTTGGCAGTCTGATGAGCGGATTTGCGCTTGCTGCCTTGTCAGATGCGGACGTGGAACGCCTCAACAAGGACCTGACACCGACCGGCGCAACCCGCGCCGGGAACGCCGACAACTCGATTCCGGAGTGGAAGGGTGGCCTCAAGGCGCCGCCGACGGGCTGGAAGCCCGAACAGGGCTATGTCGATCCCTTTTCCTACGAGAAGCCGCTATTCACCATCACTGGCGCCAACGCCGACCAGTACAGGGACCGGCTCAGCCCCGGCCTGCTCGCCCTGCTCAGGAAGTACCCGGACTTCAGGATGACGGTCTACCCGTCCCATCGCACGGCGGTGCTGCCCGAGACAGCCAATTACGTGATCAAGGCGGAAGGTCCGAAGATCGACATCAGGGATGGCCACATCACCGGGCGTGTTTACTCGACCGTTCCCTTCCCCATACCCGCGACCGGCGAGGAAGCGATCCAGAATCACATCCTGCGCCACATTGGCGGCAGCTACGAGAGGGAACACAACTGGCTGGCGGTGCTCTTCAACGGCGAGGTCTTCAAGGGTGGTCGTGCCGAACGCTTTGTCACCGCCGCAAGTTTAGAACCCCCGCAGGGCGGCAACCTTGGGGCGGTTTTTGTCGGTCGCTTCACCGCACCGGCCATTTTCGAAGGAACGACCCAACTGGTCCATGAGCCGATCGACCAGCTCGCGGAAAAACGCTCGGCATGGATCTACAACGCCGGCCAGCGCCGCGTGCGCCGCGCCCCGGATCTTGCCTACGACAACTTCGCCGATGGCACGAAGGGCCTGCGCACGACCGACCAGTATCAGGCCTACAACGGCGCCACCGACCGCTACAACTGGAAACTGGTCGGCAAGAAGGAAATGTACGTCCCGTACAACACCTACAGGATCGGCGACAAGAAGCTGAAATACAAGGACATTGTCGATGCCCACACGATCAGGAGCGACCTGATGCGCTACGAGCTGCATCGGGTCTGGGTCGTCGAGGCGACGCTGAAGGATGACATGCGCCACGCCTACGGCAAGCGCACCTTCTATCTCGACGAAGACAGCTGGATGATCGTCGGCGAGGACGCCTACGACACCCGTGGCAACCTCTGGCGCGTCGGGGTTCACGGCGTGCGCCAGAACTACGACGCGCTGGTGCCCTGGTACGGCGTCCAGATCTGGCACGATCTGAACAACGGCGCCTATCTGGCCGACGGTCTCGACAACGAGATCAAGGTGCCGATCGTCTTCGGCAAGAAGGCCAAGTGGGCCGAATTCCAGCCGGAACGCCTGGGTCGAGTGGCGGTCACCAGTGATCCCGACAGCGCCAGCGTGAAGGTTTCCAGCAACGACCGGACGCGCTGACGCGCCACTTCAGGGCGGCCCCGTGCACGGCAGTGGTCAGCCATGCGGGGAAAGACGTTGTGGACGAAGCGAACACTGGATGACGCAGCCCGCGACCATGCGGGAGATGGTCGAGGCAGACCTGCGCCATCCGATGGTGGTTCATGCGGCGCAAGGCATTCGGGGCTGCGCCTTGCTCCTTGCCCGCCAGTTGCTGCTCGCCGACAGGCCTGTCGCGGTCGACACCCGGATTGCCGCCAATTCCTTTATCTGCTGCTGTGGCGGCGGCGACCGCAACGACGAGCGCATGGTGTTGGTCGCCCGCTTCGACAGCCCGTGCATGGGTGCCTCGGGCGGTACCGTGCAGGCGGGAGCCGAGCGTGCGCCCGGGCGTCGAGGAGAGCCTCGGGTTACACTGACGGGTGTTGGGTTCCAGACGCCAGTCCAGCCGGGAAGGCGGGCCGATCAAGCCAACGTTATTCTCGAGCCGTAAGGTTCTGAACCAGGAGATCTGCTGTTCATGTCGAAAAAAGGAAGAAAGCCGCCATCCCGTGCGAAGGAGCCGGCGAAGCGGATCAAGGCAAAGGGTTCCGCGAAGAAACCGGGGAACGCTCCGAGCATACCGGACCTGACCGATGCGCTGTCCGCTGCCATGGCAAGGTTGAAGGCAGCGCAAATCTCCAGGCTGCTGGGTGACGCGATTGCGGCAGGCCTTCCTGATCCTGCCGGATTCGGACAGGACGCAGCCGGCAGGAAAAAGGCCGGGAAGGGCGGTAAGGCCGGGAAGGCCGGGAAGGGCGGTAAGGCCGGGAAGGGCGGGAAGCAGACCGGGATGCCGAAGAAGCGGGCAATGAAGAAAGCCAGGCGGGCGAGCCCCGCCGGCGAGGCAGGTGCGCAACTCCATGATTCCGGAGCGCGACTGCGCAAAGCGGCCTGACGTCGGAAACGTGACGCCGCGCCTGATGGCAATTTCCGGCGCGACGAACGGTTGCCTCAAGCCGCGCCGTGAGGGCCGTTGCGGGAGATGCACTGGCAAGGTCGGAATGGTGCGGGCCGATCGCATCGACAGTAGCCGACTGGGGAGAGGCGGAGATTCGCTTGCCCCGCGCTTCGTAGCGGCCAGTCATCCGGCGGCAACTGAACGCGGGTGCCCGTGCGGATGCAGAGCCGCAAAAAAGAAGAGCGGCCCGCAGGCCGCTCCTTTCTACCGGATTGCCTTGACAGTTCTACTTCTCGGCAGCGGGATTGGCAGCGGCGGCGGGCTTGGCAGCGGCGGCGGGCTTGGCAGCGCCGGCGGGCTTGGCAGCGGCGGCGGGCTTGGCAGCGGCGGCGGGCTTGGCAGCGGCGGCGGGCTTGGCAGCGGCGGCGGGCTTGGCAGCGCCGGCGGGCTTGGCAGCGCCGGCGGGCTTGGCAGCGGCGGCGGGCTTGGCAGCGGCGGCGGGCTTGGCAGCGCCGGCGGGCTTGGCAGCGCCGCCGGGCTTGGCAGCGGCGGCGGGCTTGGCAGCGGCGGCGGGCTTGGCAGCAGCAGCGGGCTTGGCAGCGGCGGCAGGCTTGGCAGCAGCGGCAGGCTTGGCAGCAGCTTCTTCCGGCTCGGCCTTCTTGCTCACCAGAACGGCCTTCAGGATGTCTGCGCCCGAGAGCTTGGAGAACTTGGCCGCAGCCTTCTTGAGCTTCTGCTTTTCACCGCTGGCAAGGTCACGGCCTTCGCGGGCCACCCGCATGACCGACTTGAAGGTGTCGAAGCCGATCAGTGCGACGGACTCGCCCTTGGTAATCGCTGCGGTAATGATGTCGACCAGACCATCGATCGCGCTTGCGGCTTGCGCCTTGGAAAGTTCTGCACGCGCGGACAGCGCTTCAATCAGTTCGGCTTTGTTCATCGGTACTCCTCCTCGTGTTGTTGAAAGCGCGATTCTGCCATTGATATGCTGGTGGCTACAACAGATTCATCGCATCGATCGTGTCTGCCGGGCGCATGCTGCTCACGCTGGCGCCCGAGCTGCAGACTCGTCCGCCTTCGGGGTCCGGTCATGCGTCGGGTGTCGCGCCAGGCGGCGGTGCGCGGAGATTGCAGTCTCGGGCATGGTCTTGTAGCGGAAGCGATAACCGGTGGTCGAATCGATCGCAGTGCCTCGCGCCGGATGACATCGGGTGGCAGGTGCACCGGATGCGCCCGGTCAGTATCGATCGCCAATTCGTGGGAGGTCAACCATGAACTCCGTCCCCAACTCGCGTCATTGGCTGCCCGGCATTCTTGCTGCTGCGACCCTTGCGATCGCGACCTCTTCGACATTTGCGACAGGCGATGAGTTGCTGTTCAAACTGTCGGGAGAGGCGGAGGTGCCGCCCGTCGCCACGACGGCCTCGGGCACCGGCGCGATCACCATCAATCCGGACATGACCGTCAGCGGGAAGGTCACGACCTCCGGGGTGGCCGCGACGATGGCGCATATCCACGTCGGCAAGCCCGGAGCCAATGGCGCGGTCGTCGTCACCCAGGCGAAGAGCGGCGACAACTTCTGGCTGGTACCGGACGGGACGAGGTTGAGCGAAGCCGCGTATCAATCCTACAAGGCCGGCGAGCTCTAAGTGAATGTCCATAGCGCCGAACACAAGGCTGGCGAGATTCGCGGCCAGTTCAATCCACCGAAGGCGTCGGCCTACTGAAAAGCGAGGGCTGGTGTCGGCCTGGCTCAGCCCTTGACGTGCAGGCCGCACTCCTTGGAATCGGGACTTTCCCACCACCAGCGTCCGGCACGGATGTCCTCGCCGAGAGCTACGGCGCGCGTACACGGGGCGCAGCCGATGCTCGGGTAAAACTTGTCGTGCAACGCGTTGTAGGGGACGGCGTTCTGCCTGATGTAGGTCCAGACTTCCTTCTCGGTCCACTCGGCGAGCGGATTGAATTTTTCCAGCCCGTTGCCTGAATCGTATTCGCGCAGCGGCAGGCCGTCGCGGGTGGCGGCCTGCTGGGCGCGCAGGCCGGTGATCCAGGCGCGCTTGCCGGCCAGTGCGCGCCGCAGCGGCTCGACCTTGCGGATGGCGCAACACGCCTTGCGCAGCGTGACCGAGTCATAGAAGGCGTTGATGCCCTGGTTGCGCACGTAGGTTTCAACTTCCTCGGCCTGCGGAAAGTAGATCTTGAGCTTGCGGCCGTAGTGCTTGTCGACCGTGGCCATCAGCTCATAGGTCTCGGCCGGCAGGCGGCCGGTGTCGAGGCTGAAGATCTCGATCGGCAGGCCCGCCTTGACGATCAGGTCGGTCAGCACCATGTCCTCGGCGCCGAGGCTGTTGGCGAAGGCGGCCGGCGACCAGTCGCCGGCGATCCCGGCGAGCACGGTGTGGGCCGCCAGGGTCCTGGCGGCGACGCTGGCAGTCAGTTCCGGCGTTATGTTGAGCAGGGCAGGGGTCATCGTTCTGCTTCAGGCGGTGCGCCGATGGAAATGCGGCTGCGGCTGGCTGGTCGAGGTCTGGTAGGCGTCGCCGAACGTCGAAAAGCCGTTCCTGATAGCGTAAGCCGCATTCTTGTCGCCCTTGAGGGCGTAGGCATCGAAGCCGACCCGCTGCAGGTAAAAGAGCTGGTCGTGCAGCACGTCGCCGACCGCGCGCAGTTCGCCCCGGAAGTTATAACGTTGGCGCAGCAGGGTGGCACTGGAATAACCGCGGCCATCGACGAATTTTGGGAAGTTCACGGCGATCACGATGAAGTAGTCGAGGTCGGCCGCGATGTCCTCGACACGGTCGTCCGGTTGCAGGAGCAGACCGATGCGCTTGTACGTGGAGATGATTTCGTCCTTGCGCGCCCGCCAGATGGCGAGCGGGAAAATGATGTCGCCGGCGGGCAGGGCGACGGCTTCCGGCGTTTCACCGTCGGCCATTTCGAGGGTCTTCCAGGTGTCGACCGCGACAGCCTTGTTGCTGATCAGTTGCGCCGTCATGCGGCCTCCCTTTCGCTAATCCTCGCCTTGCCGTGGGCGCGGCCTTCGTAAACGCGGTTCTTGAACGGATCGATGCCGATGCGGTCGAGGGTGTCGAGGAAGCGCTCGTCGGCGTGGCGGTTGGCGAGATAGACCTTGATGATCTTGTCGATCACGTCAGGCATTTCATCGGCCGAAAACGACGGGCCGATCACCTTGCCGAGCCTGGCGTCGTTGCCCTGGCGGCCGCCCAGCGTGACCTGGTAGAACTCGGCGTCGTTCTTGTCGACGCCGAGGACGCCGATGTGGCCGACGTGGTGGTGGCCGCAGGCGTTCATGCACCCGGAGATGTTGAGATCGATCTCGCCGATGTCGAACAGGTAGTCGAGGTCGTCGAAGCGTGCCTGGATGGCGTTGGCGATGGGGATCGACTTGGCGTTGGCGAGGTCGCAGAAATCGCCGCCGGGGCAGCAGATGATGTCGGTAAGCAGGCCGATGTTCGGCGTCGCCAGGCCGATCGCCCTGGCTTCCTGCCACAGGGCGTGCAGGTCGGACTTCCGCACGTCGGCGAGGATGATGTTCTGCTCGTGGCTGATGCGCAGCTCGCCGAAACTGTAGCGGTCGGCGAGGCCGGCCACGGCATCCATCTGGTCGGCGGTGATGTCGCCGGGAGCGACGCCGTGCGGCTTGAGCGACAGGGTGACGGCGGCGTAGCCCGGAACCTTGTGGGGATGCGTGTTGCGGTCGACCCAGCGGGCGAAGGCCTTTTCCGCGTGGCGGTGCTGTTCGAAAGCGAGGTCATGGTCGGGCAGGGTGTCGTAGTCGGGGGCGCTGAAGTGCGCAGCGACGCGGTCGAGTTCGCCTTGCGTGAGCGTTGCCGGCCCATCGACGAGGTGCGCCCATTCGGCGTCGACCAGCCGGGTGAATTCCTCGACGCCGAGCGCCTGGACGAGGATCTTGATGCGCGCCTTGTAGGCGTTGTCGCGCCGGCCGAAGCGGTTATATACGCGCAGGATCGCTTCGCAATAGGTCAGGATGTGCTGCCATGGCAGGAACTCGCGGACGACCTGGCCGCGGATCGGCGTCCGGCCGAGGCCGCCGCCGACGATGACAGTGAAGCCGACTTCGCCATCCCGCTCCTGCAGGCGCAGGCCGATGTCGTGGAACCACGTGACGGCGCGGTCTTCCTCTGTCCCGGAAATGGCGATCTTGAACTTGCGCGGCAGGAAGGCGAATTCCGGATGGAAGGTGCTCCACTGGCGGATGATCTCGGCCAGCGGGCGCGGGTCGATCACTTCGTCCGCGGCGACACCGGCGAACTGGTCGGATGTCACGTTGCGGATGCAGTTGCCGGAAGTCTGGATGGCGTGCATCTCGACCTCGGCGAGGTGGGCCAGGATGTCCGGGCAATCCTCGATCCGCGGCCAGTTGAACTGCATGTTGTGGCGCGTCGTGAAGTGGCCGTAACCGCGGTCGTAGGTGCGCGCGATGAAGGCCAGCTTGCGCAACTGGACACTGCTCATCATCGCGTAGGGTACGGCGACGCGCAGCATCGGGGCATGGCGCTGGACATAGAGGCCGTTTTGCAGGCGCAGCGGGCGGAACTCGTCTGTGGTCAGTTCGCCGCTCTGCCAGCGCCGCACCTGGTCGCGGAACTGCGCGACCCGTTCGTTGACCAGTTGCCGGTCGATCGCAGCGTATTTGTACATGGATTTCCTTAAGCAAAGACCAGCTTGCCGCCGATCAGAACGAGCATGGAGGCCAGCAGGCGGCGCAGGATGTGTTCCGGCACCCTGGCGGAAACGTGGCTGCCGAGCCAGATGCCGGGCAGCGAGCCGAGCAGCAGTGCGCCGAGCAACGCCCAGTCGACACCGCCGAGCAGCCAGTGGCCGAGGCCGGCGACCAGGGTCAGCGGCACGGCGTGGGCGACATCCGAACCGACGATGCGCACCGGCGAAAGGCTGGGGTAGAGGAACAAGAGCGCGGCGACGCCAAGCGCCCCGGCGCCGACCGACGAGATCGTGACCAGCACGCCGAGAATGGCGCCGACGGCGACCGTGATGGCTGGCAGGTGCCGCTGGCGCAGCGGCGACGCCTCATGCCGGGCGGCGTAAGCGCGCAACTTGCGCCCGAAGACAATGGCGATGGCGGTCAGCAGCAGCGCGAAGCCGAGGCCACTGGAAATGAGCGCGCCAATCGTGTTGCTGCCCTTGGGCAATTGCGCCAGCACCCAGATTGTCAGCGCGGCGGCCGGGATGCTGCCGAGCGCCAGGCGACCGGTGATCGTCCAGTCGATGTGGCCCTTGCGGCCGTGGGCCACGGTGCCGCCGGCCTTGGTCAGCGCCGCGTAGAGGAGGTCGGTGCCGACTGCGGTAGCCGGGTGAATGCCGAACACCAGTACCAGTAGCGGCGTCATCAGCGAGCCGCCGCCGACGCCGGTGAGGCCGACGATGGCGCCGACCGCGAAACCGGAAAGGGTATAGAGCAAATCCATGGCGCGCATCGTAGCAGCGGGCATTTGATTCAAAAAGAATATTGGGTTAGATTCTTATATCGATCGGTTATTTCAGGCCGCCATGAAACTCCAGCAACTGCGTTACATCGTCGAGATCCGGCGCCAGGGCCTCAACGTTTCCGAGGCGGCCGAGTCGCTGTTCACCTCGCAACCCGGGATTTCCAAGCAGGTCAGGCTGCTCGAGGACGAACTCGGGGTGACGATCTTCGAGCGCAGCGGCAAGCGTTTCAGCGGGTTGACCGAGCCGGGCAAGGCGATACTGGCGATCGCCGAGCGCATCCTGCGCGAGGCGGACAACCTCAAGCGGGCCAGTTCCGACTTCGCCAGCGGCACGACGGGACGACTCGTGCTTGCCGCCACCCACACCCAGGCGCGTTACGCACTGCCCGTGGTGGTACGTGATTTCGTCGCCCGCCATCCGACGCTCAAGCTGGAGATGCACCAGGGCAGCCCGACGCAGATCGCCGAATGGGTGGTCGCCGGCGAGGCGGATATCGGCATCGCCACCGAGGCGCTCGATCAGTATCCGCAGCTGATCACCTTGCCGGTACGCCAGTGGAGCCATTGCGTGATCGCGCCGGAAGGGCATCCGATACTCGAGTCGGTGCCGCTGGCGCTCGACGAGCTGGCGCGCTGGCCGCTGATCACCTACGACACCGCCTTCACCGGCCGCTCACGCATCAACCGCGCCTTCGAGCGCATCGGTGCCGTGCCCAACATCGTTCTCACCGCGCTCGATTCCGACGTGATCAAGACCTACGTCAGCCTCGGTCTCGGCCTCGGCATCATCTCGGCGCTGGCGTTCGACGCCCAGCGCGACGCCGGGCTGGTCGGGGTCGACGCCGCCCACCTGTTCGAATCCAACACGACCCGGCTCGCCCTGCGCCGTGGCACCTACCTGCGCCGTCACGACTACGACCTGATCGAGCTATTCGCTCCCCACCTCGCGCGACGGGTCGTGGACATGGCAATGCAGGGCGGCGGCGCCGAGTATCAGTTGTAGGTCCTGGCCGGCTGCACCGCGTGTCCCGGGGCCATGCGCGGCGCCGGGTCGCGCAGGATCAGCGCCGGCGAGGCGAATGGCGCCAGGCGTTCGAGGAAGTCGAGCAGTTCGAGGGCCGGCGAGTTGCGGAAGAAGCGCGCCGCCTGTGTTTCTATCCAGATGCGGTCGGCGTAGGCGAGCAGTTCGTGCGGGCGGTCACCGAAGCCGTCGCGATCGCGGTCGAAACCCTCGTAGTCATCCCAGTAGTTGCCCCACCAGGTGTCGTTCAGCGGGTCGCCGTCGCCGATGATGGTGACTGGCCAGAGGTTGTTGCGGAAAGTGTTGCCGATGGCGATATGGCCGCCCTTGGCGCCGTAGAAGTAGATGCCGGTGATGTTGTGGGCGACCAGGTTGTCGATGAGGACGATGCGGTTGATCGGGTCCATCGGCGAGTCGGCCATGATGCCGTGCGCGCAATGAACGATCTCGTTGTTCTCGACCAGCGCCGCCGAGGATTCCTTGAGCGCGATCCCGGCACCAGAGGCGTCCATCGAATGCAGGATGCGGTTGTTGCGGATAATGAGTCCGCCGGAATTGAGGGCGATGATGCCGGTCGAGTTGTTCGCGAGGTGGTTGCGGTCGACCAGGCTGCGATGGGCAAAAAGGAAGTTGAAGGCGCGCCGGCTGTCGCGGATGGTGTTGCCGGTGAAGCGATTATGCGGCGAGTTGGTGACGGTGACGTCGCGAATCCGGGCGATGTCATTTTCCTCGATGCGGTTGCGGGTGCTGTACCAGAGGCGCAGGCCGTCGCCGCGGTCGGCGGAATCGACAGCGCGCGAGCGGATGCGGTTGCCGCGGACGACGCTGTCCGTCACCTTGTGCAGCGAAATGCCGAACAGTACGTCGTCGATCACGTTGTTCTCGATCAGCAGATGGCGGCCTTCGGCCATCAGGCCGCCGTCGAGCGCATCGTGCGAGTTGCCGCTGCCGCGCAGGGTCAGGCCGCGCAGGGTCACCTTGTCGGCCCTGACGGTGAGGACGGTGCCGCTGCCGCCGGCGTCGATGATGACTTTGCCGTCTCCGTCGAGGGTCAGCGGCTTGGCAATGACCGCCGGCCCGGCATAGACGCCGGGCGGCAGGCGGATGCTGGCGCCTGGCAGCGCCGTGTCGAGCCAGGGCTGGAGCGGGAAGGTGGCGAGCGCCGGCGACAGGGCCTGGCAGAGACAGAATGACAGAACAACGAGCGGAAACTTCATCATGCCGGAATCTAGCCGGTGCGACCGGACTCGAGAAGGACATGGATCAATTTTCCGGCGACGGCGTTTGGAACGCAGCTTTCCGGGGTGCCCTCGTTTCCTGTCTGGGTCCGGTTTGCTGCCCGTTCGCGGGGCGGTCTCGACTACATCAAGCGCAAGGACCTCCATGACCGGATCGGAACCGGAGTTCCTGCCATTCCCGTTCGCAAGACCTGCATCGCTAAAGCACGATCTGCGACCCGAGTTCGACCACGCGGTTTGACGGAATCCTGAAGAAGTCGGTCGCGCTGCTGGCATTGCGGAACATTGCCACAAAAAGCACTTCTCGCCAGTGCCAGAGGGCCATTTGCGAGCCGATCTTGGGGATCAGGGTTTCGCGGCCGAGGAAGAACGAGGCATCCATCATGTCGATATGGAGCCGGGCGCCGGCACAGAGCGTGAGGGCGGCGGGAATGTCCGGCTCGTCCTTGAAGCCGTAGTGCACGATTACCTGCACGAAGTTTCCCGGCAGGCGATGCACCTCGACCCGGTCAACATCGGGGACATAGGGAACATCGAAGACCTTGACGCTGAGGATGATGACCTGTTCGTGCAGCGCCTTGTAATGCTTGATGCTATGCAGCAGGGCGTGCGGCACGAAATCCGGGTCGGGGGTCATGAAGATCGCCGTGCCGGGAACCCGCCCCATGCCGCTGTCGGCGACGTCGGCAACAAAGGGCTTGAGCTGGAGCGCATCGGCGGCAAGACGATCATGGAGCAGTTCGCGCCCCCGCTTCCAGGTCGTCAGCAGAATGAAAATTGCCAGGCCGAAGGCCAGCGGAAACCAGCCGCCGTCGGGAATCTTGACCGAATTGGCGAGGAAGAAGCCGAGGTCGATGACGAAGAACGGCAGCGCACCCAGCACCGCGCGCCACGGGCCCCAGTGCCACAGGCGTATGGACACGGCGACCGCCAGGATGTTGGTGATCAGCATGGTGCCGGTGACCGCGATGCCGTAGGCCGCCGCCAGGTTGGATGAGGTGCCGAAACCGATGACCAGGGCGATGATCGCGATCAGCATCAGCCAGTTCAGCGCCGGCAGGTAGATCTGGCCGATTTCCTGCTCCGAGGTATGCCGAACTTCAAGGCGCGGTGTGTAACCGAGCTGGATTGCCTGCTGGGTAATGGAAAAAGCACCGGAAATCACTGCTTGCGAGGCAATGACGGTGGCGACGGTGGCGAGGATCACCAGCGGATAGAGCGCCCATTCCGGAGCCAGCAGATAGAACGGGTTTTCGATGGCGCTCGGGTCGTCGAGCAGCAGCGCACCCTGGCCGAAGTAGTTGATGAGCAGGGCCGGCAGCACGTAGCCCAGCCAGGCGTATTGAATCGGCTTGGCGCCAAAATGGCCCATGTCGGCGTACAGCGCCTCGGCGCCGGTGATGCAGAGGACGACGGCGCCCAGCGCGAAGAAACCGAGCGCCGAATTGCCGAGCAGGAAATCGAACCCGTAGAGCGGGTTGACCGCCGCCAGCACCGCCGGATGCTGGACGATGGCGATACCGCCCAGGATGGCCAGGACGGCGAACCAGAGCAGCATCACCGGCCCGAACAGCGCGCCGACGCTGGCGGTGCCGCGACGCTGGACGAGAAACAGGCCGACCAGGATGGCCAGCGTGATCGGCAGGATGTAGGGCTTGAAGGCCGGCGTGATCAGTTCCAGTCCCTCCACCGCGGAAAGCACCGAAATGGCGGGTGTGATCACCCCGTCGCCATAAAACAGCGCGGCACCGAACAGGCCGAGGGCGATCAGCAGGCGCTGCCGGCGCGAGGCCGGGTCGCCGTTGTGCAGGGCCAGCGTCATCAGCGCCATGATGCCGCCTTCGCCCTTGTTGTTGGCGCGCATGATGAAAGCCACGTATTTGAGCGTGACGACGATGATCAGCGACCAGAAGAACAGCGAAAGAATGCCGAGCACGTTGTCGGGCGTGATCGGCACCGGGTGATGTGCGCCGCCGAACACTTCCTTGATCGAGTAGAGCGGGCTGGTGCCGATGTCGCCATAGACGACGCCCAAGGCCGCCAGCGTGAGCGTCGCCAGACGCTTGTTGTCCTGCACTTGCATGGAGTTTCCCTCAGGGTTGAAAGCGGTAACCGACTCCGGTTTCGGTCAAGAAGTGCTTGGGCTGCGCCGGGTCGTCCTCGAGCTTCTGACGCAAGTGGCCGACGTAGACGCGCAGGTAATGGCTGCTCTCGACGTAGGATGGCCCCCAAATTTCGCGCAACAGGTTGCGCTGGGTCAGAACCTTGCCGGGGTGCCCGAGCAGGGTGGCCAGCAGGCGGTATTCGATGGGCGTCAGGTGGACCTCGGCGCCGGCGCGCAAAACGACGCGCCGCGACAGGTCGACCGCGACATCGCTGAATTCGACGACGGGTCCCGCCCCATCGCCACTGCGACTGCGCCGCCGCAACAGGGCGCGGACGCGGGCGCGCAGTTCGCCGACGCTGAACGGCTTGGTCAGGTAGTCGTCGGCGCCGGCGTCGAGCGCGTCGATCTTGTCGTTTTCCTGCGAGCGCGCCGAAAGTATGAGGATCGGCACATCGGACCAGCCACGCAGGTCGCGGATCAGGTCGATGCCATTGCCGTCCGGCAGGCCGAGATCGAGGATCAGCAGGTCGGGTTTGCTCAGCCCGGCATCGATCAGACCCTGGGCCATGGTTTCCGCCTCGCTGACCTGGCAGCCTTCCTCCTCGACGGCGAGCCTGACGAAGCGGCGTATCTGCTTTTCGTCCTCGATCAGCAGGACCTTCGGAGTCGCGTTCATGTCCTCTCCTCCTCGACGACTGGCGGCGTTCCGCGGGGCAGGGTGAAGCGGATGCAGGCGCCGCCGCCGTCGCGGTCCTCGGCGGCGATGGTGCCGCCGTGCGCCTCGACGATGGCCCGCGAGATGGCCAGTCCGAGTCCGGTGCCGGGCCGGGGGGCGACCTCGCGACCGCGCGCGAACATGTCGAACAGTGCGCCGCGATCGCCGGCGGGGAAGCCGGGGCCGCGATCGCAAACCCGGATGGCGACGCAGTCGTCGAGCGCTTCGGCGGTGATCTCGATCGGCGCGGCTGCCGGCGCGAACTTGGCGGCGTTCTCCAGCAGGTTGCAGAAGACGCGTTCGAGCAGGACGGCGTCGAACTCGAGCAGCGGCAGGGAGGCGGGCAGTTCGACGCGGACGGGGTGGTCGGTCAGCGCGCCGCCGAGCAACTTGATCCCGGCGCCGATGACTTCCTCGAGCGGTTGCCATTCGCGGCGTAGCGTGACCTTGCCAGCGTTGAGGCGGGCCATGTCGAGCAGGTTGCCGACCAGACCGGCGAGGCGCGCGGCCTGCTCGTGCATCGCCTGCGCCGTTTCCAGGGCTGGCCGGGGCAGCGGCGGCCGGATCAGCGACAGCGAGTCGGCGAGCCCGACCAGCGCCGTCAGGGGCGTCCGCAGGTCGTGCGAGAGGGCGGAGAGGATCGAACTGCGCAGACGTTCGGCGACCATGTCGAGCTGCGTCGCCTGCGCCACGTCGACGTAATGCAGGCGCTCGACGGCGATGGCAAGCAGCGACGCGAGCGCTTCGAGCAGCGCCAGGCGTTGCGGTTGCAAGGTCGACGCGCCGGCCGGGAAGGCCACGGCGAGCACGCCGCGCACCCGCTGCGAGGCGCGTAGCGGCAGGTAGAGCGAGGCGTAGCCGCTACCCCCGATTTCGCTGTCGTGGACTGGCTGGGCGCTGTCAAGCGCGACCCGGGCGAGGTGCGGTTCGATGCGGAAGCCCGCGCCGTGAGCGTCTGCCGGCAGGGCGCCGTCGTCGCCTGGCAGCAGTACCGCCGCCTCGACTTCAAGCTGGGCGCCGACGAATTGCCGGGCGATAGCGACCGCCTGGTCGACGGCGAGCGTTCCCGCCAGCTGCCGGGCGACGTCGTAGAGCGCCTGGGTGCTGTGCTCGCGGACCTCCGCCTCGCGCGCCTTCCGTTTGAGGAGGGCGGCGAGCTGGCCGGCGATCAGGCCGGTCGCCAGCATCACCGCGAAGGTGACGAGGTACTGGAGGTTTTCGACGGCCAGCGAAAAGCGTGGTGGCACGAAGAAGATGTCGAACAGCAGGACGCTGAGGACCGCCGCCAGCACGGCGGCGCCGCGGCCGAGGCTGACGGCGATCAGCAGTACCGTGAGCAGGAACAGCATCACGATGTTGGCGAGGTCGAGGTGGCCGAGCAGAGGTGTCGCCAGCAGCGTGGTGGCCGAGCAGGCCAGTGCCGTGAGCATTGTGCGCTGCCATGGCTTGAAACGTTCCGTGGTCAGTCCGATCAGATTGTCTTCGCTAGTCATGATCTGCATTCGTTGATTCAGTGCATGCAGACTAGGCCACCCTGTGTAAAAACGCTGACCATTCTGGCGATAATGGCGTAAAGATGTCGTAAAGACCGCGCGCCATTGCCGGAATGAAAAAGGCCCGCTGAAACCGGCGGGCCTTTTCGGTTGTGGCTGTTGGAGCTCAGTTGATCTTGGCGCTCTCGCGCAGCTTCTTGACCAGTTGCTCGACTTGCTGCTGCTGCGCGCGCTGCTGCAGTTGCGGCTTGATCTGCTCGAACGGCGGCATGGTCAGCGGACGGGTGTCCTCGAGCATGATGACGTGATAGCCGAAGTCGGTCTTGACCGGGGTCTTGGTGTATTCGCCCTTCTTGAGCTTGGTCAGTGCGTCGGAGAACGGCTTGACGTAAGTGCTTGGCGAGCTCCAGCCGAGGTCGCCGCCACTGTCCTTGGACCCCGGGTCCTTGGACTGCTTGGCCAGCTCGGAGAACTTCTCGCCCTTGTCGAGTTTGGCGACGATGGCCTTGGCCTCATCCTCGTTGGCAACCAGGACGTGCTTGGTCTTGTACTCGGTCGAGCCGAGGTTGGCCTTGAGCGCTTCGTAATCCTTCTTCAACTGGTCGTCGCTGACCGGGTTGGCGCGCACGTAATCGGAGAGATACGCCTGAATCAGCACGGCCTGGCGGGCGAGTTCCATCTGCCCCTGAACTTCGGATTTCTTGTCGAGCCCCTTCTTCTTGGCTTCCTGGACCAGCAGTTCGCGGCGGATCAGTTCCTCCTTGACGGCGTTCTGCAGTTGCGGTGAATCCGGCGCACCCTGGGCCTTCTGCTGGGCGACGAAGGCGTTGTAGGTATTTTGCGAAATCGGCTGGCCGTTGACGGTGGCAACGCCGCCGCTGCTGCCCTTGTCGGCAGCGAGGACCGGGGCGGACGCAATGAAGCCAGCCGCGAGCAGAGCGGCCAGAGGAGAGACTTTGATCATTCGATAATCCTTGAGTGTGGGGTAATAATCGGAGAATTATACTTCGTCGGGTGAAAAAGCGCCTATGCTGAGCGCGTGAATCCGGCCCCGCATCAAATCACCGACCGCAGCGTAAACGGCCCGATGGCGCTTGACGGTATTCTGGCCGATGAAGGCCGTGGCGACTATGGTGATTTTGTAATGGCCGCCGTCCCTGGCGCCGGCATGGCCGGCATGACGATGCGATTCGTCCTCGATGACGAGGGACAGCGGTTCCAGGACAGCCAGCCGATCGCGCAGCAGGTCGACGGTGTCGCCGCTCACGCGGGCAGGACCTTCCGGAACGGCTTGACGGTGACCGTGGCATAGACGCCGGCGGCGACGTAGGGGTCGGCTCCGGCCCACGACTCGGCCGCGGCCAGCGACGCGAATTCGGCGACGATGACGCTGCCCGAGAAGCCGGCCGGGCCGGGGTCGGGCGAATCGATGGCCGGGCAGGGGCCGGCGAGGATCAGCCGGCCGTCCGCCTGCAGGTCCTGCAGGCGCGCGACGTGGGCGGGGCGGGCGGCGAGGCGCTGGTCGAGCGTCCCGGCGCGGTCTTCACCAATGATGACGTAGAGCATCTACTGTTTGTCCTCGACGTATTTCGACAACAGCAGGCCCTGCCCGAGCACGAACAGAAGCAGCAGGCCCATGCCGCCGAAGAGTTTGAAACTGACCCAGGTATCGGTCGAAAAGTTGAATGCGACGATCAGGTTGAGCGCTCCCATGAACAGGAAGAAGGCGATCCACGACAGGTTGACCTTGCCCCACACCGGATCGGGCAGAGCCAGTTGTTCGCCGAGCATGGCCTTGACCGGATTCTTCTTCAGTACCAGCGCCGCGAAGATCATGGTGGCGGCGAACACCCAGTAGAGGATGGTCGGCTTCCACTTGATGAAGGTCTCGTCCTGAAACGCCAGGGTCATGCCGCCGAAGACGGTGACCAGGATGAGGCTCACCCACAACATCCTGTCGACCTTGCCGTGGCGGAAATGCACCCAGGCGATCTGCGCCATCGTGGCGACGATGACGACGATGGTCGCCAGCAGGATCGGTGCCTGTTTGACGTCGAGCACGGCGCTGCCGAGCAGGCTGCCGACTAGGCTGGCAGCGCTTTCCGGATTGCTGCCGTAAAACTTGAAGGTCGCGAAGAAGAGGATGACGGGGAAAAGGTCGAATAGCAGTTTCATGGCGCGGAATTATAACGGGTGCCGGATTTCCGGGCGGAGGTCGTCAGAATTCGGGAGGCAGGTCGAGGTGGCCGGCAGCGTCGGCCGGCTGGCCGCCGGCGCAGCGCGGCACGCTGCCGAGCAGCGGTGCACCGAGGCGTTCGCGCAGGGCGGCGATGTTGTCGTCGGCGCGGGCCATGTCGGGATCGATCCGGTTGGCGACCCAGCCGGCCAGCGTCAGGCCGCGCGCGGCGATCGCTTCGGCGGTGAGCAGGGCATGATTGAGGCAGCCGAGCCGGAGGCCGACGACGAGGATCACCGGCAGCGCGAGGGTGACGGCGAGATCGGCGCTGTCGCGGTCGACGCCCAGCGGCACGCGAAATCCGCCGACGCCTTCGACGATGACGAAGTCGGCCTGGCTCCGGGCGCTGGCGCAAGCGGCGGCGATGCGGGCGAAGTCGATGGCGACGCCAGCCTCGGCGGCGGCCAGGTGGGGAGCGATGGCCGGTGCGAAGGAGTAAGGGTTGCTGACATCCGCCGCCAGCGCCACGTTGCCGGCGGCGCGGAGGCGCTCGACGTCGTCGTTCCTCCCGGCGGCATCGGTGCCCGCCGCCACCGGCTTGATCCCGGCCGCCTTCAGGCCAAGCTGGCGCGCACGGTGGAGCAGGGCGCAGGTGATGAAGGTCTTGCCGATCTCGGTGTCGGTGCCGGTCAGGAAGTAGGCTTGGCTCATGTGCGGGCTTGGAGGGTGATGACGTCGTAGGTCAGGGGCAGGCCGGCGGGCTCGCGCAGGTCCTCGATGGCTGCCTCCGCGCGCTCGAAGGCATTGCGGCTCATCAGGGCGGTGCGCCGGCCGGCGCCGAGCTGGTTGGCGCCGATCGCCTTGACCGCGCGCAGCAAGGATTTGAAGTCGGAATAGTGCTCGATTTCCGTGTGTTTTTCGACGTCGACCGCGACAATGCCGGCGAGGGCCGCCAGCTCGCGGATCTCCTCCGCCGTGTGGAAGGCGAGCGTGTGGCGGTGCGCGTCGATGCCGGCGAAAGCGGTGCGCAGTTCATGGAAGGTGGCCGGGCCGAGGCTGGCGAGGGCGAGCGCGCCGCCGTCCGCCAGTACGCGCCGTGCCTCGGCCAGCGCCCGTGCCGCGTCGCACCATTGCATGGCGAGGCTGGACCAGTAGAGGTCGATGCTTCCCGGCGCCAGTGGCAGGTGTTCGAGGTCGCCGGCGACGCGTTCGCACGTCCAGTCGATTCGATGCAGCATGCCGGGTGCGAAGTCGAGGGCGATCGCGCGGGCTTGCGGGAAGCGCTGCCGCAGCAAAGGCAGGGCAAAGCCCGTGCCGCAGCCGGCGTCGAGGATCCGGCGGGCGGCGATCGCGGCGGGCAGGCCGGCGGCGAGACGGGCACAGACGCGACGCTGGACGACGGCGGCGGCGGCGTAGGTTGGCGCCGCGCGCTCGAAGGAATTGCGGATGCGCGCCCGGGAAGGTCTATTCATTCAGGAAGTCTTGAACCCGCAGCAGGAACTCTTCCGGCCTGGAAATGAAGGGGGCGTGGGCGCAATCGGCGAAGACCGCGAGGCGTGCGCCGGGAATCAGCGCCGCCAGCGCCTCGGCGGCGGCCAGCGGCATCAGCGGATCGTTCGCGCCGTGGACCAGCAGGGTTGGTGCCCTGACCAGCGGCGCCAGCGGGCGCAGGTCCACGTCGCGCAGCCAGCCAAGCCCCGTCGCCAGCGTGGCGGCGGGCGGGAGCGGGTCGGCGCGATCGAGCAGGGTGCGCGTGACCTCCCTGGCGCGCGCGTCGCCGCGGTTGAAGCCGCCGACGAAGCGCGGCAGGATCGCCTCGACATCGCTGGCGACGTTCGCGGCGAACTCGGCCAGCATTTCCGGCGGCATCGCGTGCGGCCATCCCTCGCGCTGGACGAAGGAGACCGTACCGGCGATCAGCACCAGCTTGCCGACCTTTTCCGGCGCGCGGGCGGCGACGGCCAGCGCCATCTGGGCGCCGAGCGACCAGCCGCCAAGATGGGTTCCCGGCCGCAGGCGGGCGGCGATGTCGTCGGCTGCCGCGTGGAAGTCGGCGATCAGGGGCGCGTCACGGTAGCCGGGCAGGTCGACAATCGTCCCGTGAAGGGCGTCGGCCGCAGCGAGTTCCGGGCCGCGGCCGACGCACCATCCGGGGAGAAAGACGAAGGCAGCGGTCATGCCAGTTCCTTGAGGGCACGAATCAGGTGGTCGATGTCGTCTGCTGTGTGCGCCGCCGAAACCGAAATGCGCAAGCGCGCCGTGTCCTTCGGCACCGTCGGCGGGCGGATGGCGGGCACCCACAGGCCTTCCGCCCACAATGCCCTGGCCAGCGCCAGCACGGCGGCGTTCCCGCCGACGACCAGCGGCTGGATGGCGGTCGCCGACGGCAGCAATTGCCAGGGCAGGCCGGCCAGTCCGTCGCGCAGCTGGCCGATGCGGGCGAACAGGTTGGCGCGCAGGGCGTCACCGCGTTCGATCATTTCCAGGCTTTTCGCCAATGCGCAGGCGAGCGCCGGCGGCGCGGCCGTCGTGAAGATGTAGGTCCGGCCCTTCTGCAGCAGGGTTTCGATGGCGGTTTCCGAGCCGGCGACGAACGCGCCGCCGACCCCGGCCGCCTTGCCCAGCGTGCCCATCAGCAGCAGGCGCGGATGCTGCGGCAGGTTGAAGTGGGCGAGGCTGCCGCGACCCTGCGGCCCGAGCACACCGAACCCGTGCGCGTCGTCGACCACCAGCCAGGCGTCGAAGCGCTCGGCCAGCGCGAAAAGGGCGGGCAGTGGCGCGAGGTCGCCGTCCATGCTGAACGCGGCGTCGCTGACGATCAACCTGTTCGGCGAACGGCTGGCCGCGAGCAGCCTCTCCAGCGCCGCCATGTCGCAGTGCGGATAGCGCTGCACTTCGGCGCCGCCGGCCTTGGCCAGCTGCATGGCGTCGATCAGCGACGCATGGTTCAGTTTGTCGGAGAAGATCATGGCGCCGCGGGTGGCCAGCGTCGGGACGATGGCGAGGTTGGCGAGGTAGCCGGTGGAGAAGGTCAACGCGCGCGGGAAGCCGACGAAGGCAGCAATTGCCTTTTCCAGCGCTTCATGCGGCGCCAGATGGCCGCTGACCAGATGTGAGGCGCCACTGCCGGCGCCCCACTGCAGCGCGCCAGCGGCCAGCGCTTGCGCGATTTCCGCATTGCCCGCCAGCCCGAGGTAATCATTGCTGGCAAAATTGAGCATTTCCCGGCTGTCGACCGTGGCAATCCGGCCACACGGCGATTCCAGCACGCGGCGGCGACGGGTCAGGCCGGCGGCGGCGATTTCCGCGAGGTCGGTGGAGAGGCGGGTGTCGATCATTCAGACCGACTCACAGGGAGCGGTTGGCCGAGCAGGGCGGCTTCAAGCGTAAGGCTTGAGTGCTTGGAGTGGTCATGGCTCGAATTATTCAGGGAGTTGCGGCGTTGGGCGATTCGAAGCGACTGCTTCAAACCAGTGTGAAGTGTTTGCGGCCCGGTAAGCGGTAGGTTTCAAAGTCGGCTCGATCCAGTGTCCACACTTTGGCGCATCCGGTTTTGAGGGCGGCGACCACGAGTGATGCGTCGGCCAAGTCCATCGGGCGATCAGCGTAGCGCTCGATCCAGTCGATGGCGGTGACCAGCTCGTCACGGCCGAGCGGCATGAGTTCGAGTCCACCGCGTTCGATCCAGTGATAGAGCGGCAAGGTGGCACCGATTGAATCCGCCATGTGGGCAAATTCGGTCAGTATGGCCCAGGTGGTCAGCAATCGGCCTCGAAAATTTTTGAGATATTCCGTGCAGCCAATATGAAATTTGTCGCGTTTGTTGACAATTGCGACTAGTGGTCCGGTATCGACGAGCAGGATTTCCACTATTCCGGCTGGCGTCCGTGTTTGCGGGCGATGGCGGCGCGTATGGTGTTCCGGCTGTTTTCCGCAGCGTTTTCATCGAGCGAGAGGGCGCCGACAAAGCCGGTTTCACAGGCCAGTTCGTACGGAGTCTTGACTGGCGCCTCGGCTGTGAAGTGGTTTTCAAGAAGCTCGATGATCACTTCTGATTTGCTGCGGCGGGTTTCAACGCAATAGCGGGACAGCGCTTGTTCCAGACGCTGGGGAATGCGAACGGTGGTGGTCATGGCTTGGCTCCGAGCGATTTTGTATTAACAGTAATACAAACCCGCATGCGGTGCAAGTGGCGGCTTAGAGCGCTTTCTCCAATGCGCCGGTGATGGCGCGGGCTAGAAGAGAGATTTCGTCGTCACTGACGATGTAGGGGGGCATCAGGTAGATCGTGTTGCCGATTGGCCGCACCAGCGCCTCGCGTTCCAGCGCGGCGCGGTAGAACTTGCGCGAGAACCACGGGTCGGTGGTTTCAATGTCGAAGGCGGCGATCATGCCACGCTGGCGCAGGTGTTTGACTTGCGGATGGTCGGCGAGTGGGGCGAGGGCGGCGGCGATTTTGGCTGCTTTTTGGCGGTTGACCGCGATCACGTCGTCCTGCTCGAAAATATCCAGCGTCGCCAGCGCGGCGCGGCAGGCGAGGGGGTTGCCGGTGTAGCTGTGCGAGTGCAGGAAGGCGCGGGCGACCGAGTCGTCGAGAAAGGCTTCGTAGATCGTGTCGCTGCACAGCACGACGGAGAGCGGCAGGTAGCCGCCGGAGATGCCTTTCGAGAGGCACATCAGGTCGGGGCGGATGCCGGCCTGTTCGTGGGCGAAGAAGGTGCCGGTGCGGCCGCAGCCGACGGCGATTTCGTCGCAGATCAGGTGCACCTCGAAGCGGTTGCACAGGGCGCATGCGAGGCGCAGGTATTCGGGGTCGTACATCGCCATGCTGGCCGCGCCCTGGACCAGCGGCTCGACGATCAGCGCGGCGATGCGTTCGCCGTGTTGTCCGAGATGTGCTTCAAGCGCGGCGGCGGCGCGGCGGGCGACGTCGGCGGGTGTCTCGCCGGCTTCGGCGAGGCGGAAGTCGGGCGAGGGGATGACGGTCGCCGAGCGTACCAGCGGCGCGTAGGCGTCCTTGAAAATGGCGATGTCGGTGACGGCCAGCGCGCCCACCGTCTCGCCGTGGTAGCTGCCGGCGAGGCAGAGGAATTCCGCCTTCTCCGGCCGGCCCGTGTTGCGCCAGTAGTGGAAGCTCATCTTCAGCGCGATCTCGGTCGCCGAGGCGCCGTCGGAGGCGTAGAAGGCGTGGCCGAGAGCGCCGCCGGTGAGCGCGGCAAGGCGTTCCGAAAGCTCGACCACCGGCCGGTGCGTGAAGCCGGCGAGCATGACGTGTTCGAGCGTTTCCAGTTGTTCACGCAGCGCGGCGTTGATGCGCGGGTTGGCGTGGCCGAAGAGGTTGGTCCACCACGAGCTGATGCCGTCGAGGTAGCGCTTGCCGTCGAAGTCGTAGAGCCAGGCGCCACTGCCACGGGCGATCGGTACCAGCGGCAGGTGCGCCGGGCCGGCGTCGGCATGGTGCCGCATCTGCGTGCACGGGTGCCAGACGGCGGCCTGGCTGCGCGCCAGCCAGCCCTCGTTCGCCGACTTGCTGGTCAATGCAGGACTTGCGAGCTGGCCGCCGGCTGTTCCGGCATCTCGGCGTGCACCAGTTCGGCATCGACGTTGGGGTAGAGCGGGGCGCCGCAATCGTCGCAGAATTCCAGCGGGAAGTGATGGTCGAGGAAGACCACGTCCTTGACCCCGGCCTCGCGCAGCACTGATTCGATTTCGCCGGCGGCGTCGGTGGCCTCGTCCTCGGCGCCGAGCAGCGGCCAGACGATGCCGTGGTAAGTCTCGTCCCGGTCCTTGGGGCCGAGTCCGACGCGGTATTCCTCCATGCGGCGGTCGTAGCAGGGGCCGACAACGGCGCGCAGGTCGGCCGGCGTCAGGCCGAGCATCGTTTGCAGGAAGGCGATCGACGCCTTCAGCGAATACGGGCGCGACAGGCGGTCGGCGTTGCGGCACGAGGCATGGTAGGCATCGGGCAGCAACGGCTGCCAGGCGCAGCCGGTGAGCAGCGGTTCGAGATTCGGGCTGCCCTGCTTGATCCATTCCTTGAGCGAGGTCTCCTTGTTGCCGTCCCTCTCGTTCCAGCGGAACAGCGCCGTGCCGCGGGGCACGGCGATGGCGCCGACGAGGTAGCGGACGTCGGACAGAAAGCGGTTGGTTTCGGGCAGTCCGGAGTTGTCGACCGCGAGATGCTGGCCCGCCAGCGTCGCCTGGCCGAGCGCCTGGGTCAATTGCCAGGTGTCGCAGAAACTGCGCGGCAACTGGTCCGGGCTGAACAGGAAATCGGCCAGGCCGACGCGCGCCTGCGCCCCGAAGACATGGGCGCCGAGGTGCGTGTTGAGCGCTTGCAGCGTGCTCTTGGGCAGCGGGCAGGCGGGAATCGAGAAGCGCGACCAGGCCAGCACCGGCGCCGCGAACAGCTGGATGTCGAATTCCTGGCCGGGCGCTTCCAGGCGGCCGGTCTCGGCGCACGATTCGACCATGTCGGCGAGCTCGTCGTGGGCGCGCGGGTTGGCCTCGAACAGGCGGTCGAGGGCGGTGTTGATCTCGTCCTCGGCGCCGTTCTTGAGCAGGCTGTCGACCAGTTCGCCGAGCTGCCCTTCCCAGAACCTGTCCTCCAGCTTGCCGCCCGATTCGGAGAGGCCGGTGGCCAGCCGTTGCAATTCTGCCGCGTCGCGCGACAGGCGATCGCGCGAGCCGAAGCGGGTGCGTTTCATGGGTGTTCCCGAAAATTCAAAGACGGAATTCTACCAGCCGTTAAAATGCGGCATAGCGCAACGCAAGAATATCAACGAAGGCTGTTTTCATGCTGATCTTTCTCTCCCCCGCCAAGTCGCTCGACTACCAGACGCCTCCGCACGTTGCGACCCATACCCAGCCGGCCTTCCTGAAGCAGTCGGAAGCGCTGGTCAGGCAGTTGCGCAGGCTGTCGCCGGCCGACCTCGCCGGCCTGATGAGCATTTCCGACCCGCTGGCGCTGCTCAATTTCAACCGCTTCGCCGACTGGAAGCGGCCGTTCACGCCGGATAACGCCAAACAGGCGGTCCTGGCATTCGCTGGCGACGTGTACGACGGTCTGGCGGCGAAGACACTTTCGGCCGCCGACCTCGACTTCGCGCAGCAGCATGTGCGCATCCTCTCCGGCCTCTACGGCATCCTCAAGCCGCTCGACCTGATGCAGCCCTACCGCCTCGAAATGGGCACCCGCTTCGCTAATACGGCAGGCAAGGACCTCTACGCCTTCTGGGGCGAGACGCTGCTCGCCGCGATCAACGCCGAACTTGCCGGAATGCCGCGGGCGGTTGCGGTCAACCTCGCTTCCGAGGAATATTTCAAGGCCGCCGTCGCCAGGAAGATCAAGGGCCAGGTGATCCAGCCGGTGTTCGAGGACTGGAAGTCCGGCCGCTACCGGATCATCACCTTCTTCGCCAAACGCGCGCGCGGCCTGATGACGCGCTACGCCGTGGTCAGCCGGCTGGACGAGCCGGAAGGATTGAAGGGCTTCGACTACGACGGCTACGCCTTCGCACCCGAGGCTTCGGACGAGCGGACGTGGGTGTTCCGGCGGCGTCAGGACTGAACCTGGAAACCGCAGTTGACCGCTTGGTTTATCTGGGGCAACTGCATCAACACGGACTCCGCCGGCTTCGACAGGCATCACGCGATGGTTGAGCGCGCTACGCCCCCGCTGGCACGTCCGGGCGGGCACCTGGCTTTGTCGCTCCGCCTCGCGGGCATCAGCCTGCCGCGTTGTCGCTTCGCGCCAAGCACCCGCCCAAACGCACCAGCGGGGGCGTCCAACCGCGGTTCCCAGGTTGAATCAGGGCTGATGCGTCGGCCGGCTCCAGTATCCGGAAACCCAGGTTCGGCCGCCTGCGCAGTTTCAGCAGCGCGCTGTCCTTGCTTACCAGCCAGTCGGCGCCGGCGCGGGCGGCGAGTTCGAGAAACTTCTGGTCGTCGCGGTCCTCGCAGCGTGGCAGCGGCGGCGTCTCGCCGTTGGGAACCAGGTGCACGAGGCCGCTGTAGCGGCGATACAGGTCGGCCGCCATTTCCGGCGTCAGATTGAGCTTCGGGTAGGTCAGCACGCGTTGCAGTTCGTCCAGCGTCCCAGTGTCGGCCAGGCATGCGACGTGTCCGCCCGCGAGCGCGGCCATGATCGGAGCCGCGTCGGAGTTGGCCCAGTGATAGAGGTCGAGAACGACATTGGTGTCGAGGACGAGGCGCAGCATGGCGCGGATTATAATGCGCGCCTGTTCAGCGCCCGCTCCGGAAACCCCATGTCCCGCATTCTCCTCGCCCCGATGGAAGGGCTCGCCGACGACGTGCTGCGCGACGTGCTGACGGCCATCGGCGGTTACGACTGGGGAATCTGCGAATTCGTCCGCGTCTCGGGCAGCGTACTGCCTGTCAAGGCCTGGCAGCGGATCTGCCCCGAATTGCGCAACGGCAGCCGGACCGCCGCCGGGACGCCGCTGCGCGTGCAACTGCTCGGCTCGGACCCGCATTTCATGGCCGAGAACGCCCGTCGGCTGGTGACGCTGAATCCGGCCGGGATCGACCTCAATTTTGGCTGCCCGGCGCCGACCGTCAACCGCCATCGCGGCGGCGCCGCGCTGCTCGGCGAGCCGGAACTGCTGCACGCAATCACCAGCGCCGTGCGCGCGTTGGTTCCGGTCGACATGCCGTTTACGGCAAAAATGCGCCTCGGCATCGACGACACCGGCCTCGCCGTCGACTGCGCGCAGTCGCTGGCTGCCGGTGGCATCGACGAACTGATCGTGCACGGTCGGACCAAGCTCGACGGCTACCGTCCGCCGGCGCGCTGGATGTGGATCGACAGGGTGCGGGCGGCGGTCGCCATTCCGATAATCGCCAACGGCGAGGTGTGGACCATCGAGGATTTCGTCCGCTGCCAGCAGGAAACCGGCTGCGCCGACATCATGCTCGGGCGCGGGGCGGTTGCCGACCCGTTGCTGGCGCGGCGCGCGCGCGGCGAGGCGGTCGGCGGCTGGGCCGCCATCGCCCCCTGGATCGCGCCCTATTGGCGCGGCGTCAGGCGTAAGGTCGTGCCCGAGCATGCCGGCGGCCGGCTCAAGCAATGGCTGGCGCTGCTGCGCCGCAATTACCCGGAAGCCGGCGAGCTGTACCAGCGCCTGCGGCCGCTCAAGGGGGCGCACGAGATCGATGCCGCGCTGGTCGCCGCCGGCATCCTGGACGAACTGCCACTCGCCGCATGAGCGGAAACTCGCGATCCATCGCCAGCGCCCAAGCGGGGACGCACCGTGATCTGGAAGAGCGGGTCCGCCGCCACCTTGCGCACCCGTTCCGCAAGCCGATACGCGACTGTAACCGGGCGGCCGGCGCTGCCGCGCTCGCCGCGCGCGACGCCTGGCAGCCGGAAGCGCCGCTGATCCTCGATGCCGGCTGCGGCGTCGGCGTGAGCACGCTGAACATCGCCGCGGCTTGCCCGCAGAGTTTCGTCGTCGGCGTTGACCAGTCGGCCGACCGCCTCGGGCGCGGCAAGCCGCTGCCGCTGCCGGCCAACGCGCTGCTGATCCGCGCCGATCTGGTCGATTTCTGGCGCCTGCTGGCCGAAAGCGGCGTTCGCCTCGCCCGCCATTACGTCCTCTACCCCAACCCGTGGCCGAAGATCGGCCATCTGGCGCGGCGCTGGCACGGCCATGCAGTGTTTCCCGCCTGGCTGGAACTCGGTGGCGAACTCGAATGCCGCAGCAACTGGCGCATCTACATCGAGGAAATGGCGCAGGCGCTGAGCCTGCTGACCGGCCAGCCGGTGAGCCCCGAGCCGTATGCGACCGACGATCCGCTGACCCCCTTCGAGAAGAAATACCTCGCTTCCGGCCATCGCCTGTGGCGCTGCCGCGCGGACCTGCGATGAACGTCTGCCAGAGCTGCGGCGCCTGCTGCGCCGCCTTTCGCGTCGATTTTCACCCGGCCGAGCTGGCCGGGGGCGTCTTCGCCTGGGGGCAGGGCGTGCCGCCAGCGCTGACGTTGCCGGTGACGTCCGCCACTGTTCGCATGGGCGGCAGCGACGCCAGCGAACCGCGTTGTGTCGCGCTGGCGGGCGAGGTTGGAAAAGCCGTCGCCTGCACGATCTACGACGCCCGGCCGTCGCCGTGCCGCGAATTCATCGCCACCGACGACGCCTGCGCCCGCGCCCGACGCCGCCACGGACTGCCGGCGCTGGCGTCCGGGATTGTCCCCTTGTCGGTCGGGTAAGCCTGTGGGTAAGCTCGGGATAACAGGCAGTTTCTGTTGGAAACAGGGGAGTCCACGGTCGACGCCCAAAATATGGGCAATTTCACCGTGCGCGCGCCGCCCGGTATCGCAGCGATGCTGGCAAGGCGGGCTCATTAATATATAATATATAAGAGTTGCAAGCCGGCCCCGGGAGAAGCAATACGCCGAACCATGAGACGGCTGCGGTTGTCGTAAAATAGATCTTTTCCCAGTGCAACCCCTTACGAAAGGAAGTCGCCGTGCTTGAAGCCTACCGCGCCCACGTTGCTGAGCGTGCAGCCCTCGGTATCCCGCCGCTGCCCCTGTCCAGGCAACAGACCACCGAACTGGTCGCCCTGCTGAAGAATCCGCCGGCTGGCGAAGAAGCCAACCTGGTCGAGCTGATCACCTATCGCGTTCCGGCCGGCGTCGATGACGCCGCCAAGGTCAAGGCCGAGTTCCTGGCCAGGGTGGCCAAGGGCGAGGAATCCTGCGCGCTGATCTCCAGGGAAAAGGCCACCGAGCTGCTCGGCACCATGCTCGGCGGCTACAACGTCAAGCCGCTGATCGACCTGCTGGCTGACGCCGCCTGCGGCGCCGTCGCCGCCGAAGGTCTGAAGAAGACTCTGCTGGTTTTCGATTACTTCCACGACGTCGCCGAACTGGCCAAGGGCGGCAACGCCAACGCCAAGGCCGTCATGCAGTCCTGGGCAGACGCCGAGTGGTTTACCTCGCGTCCGGCAGTGCCGGCTTCGCAGAAGCTGACCGTGTTCAAGGTCACCGGCGAAACCAACACCGACGACCTGTCGCCCGCTCCCGATGCCTGGTCGCGTCCGGACATTCCGCTGCACGCGCTGGCCATGCTCAAGAACCCGCGCGCCGGCATCGAACCGGATGAACCGGGTTCGCGCGGCCCGATCAAGCAGCTCGAAGCCCTGGCCAAGAAGGGCAACCTGATCGCCTACGTCGGCGACGTGGTCGGTACCGGTTCCTCGCGCAAGTCCGCCACCAACTCGGTGCTTTGGTTCACTGGCGAAGACATCCCCTTCGTCCCGAACAAGCGCTTCGGCGGCGTCTGCCTCGGCTCCAAGATCGCCCCGATCTTCTTCAACACGATGGAAGACGCCGGCGCCCTGCCGATCGAAATCGATGCCGGCCAGATGGACATGGGCGACGAGATCGAACTGCAGGTCGATGGCGCCAGCGGCAAGGTCACCGCCACCAAGAACGGCGCCGTGATCGCCGAATCCCAGCTCAAGACCATGGTCATCCTCGACGAAGTCCGCGCCGGTGGCCGTATCCCGCTGATCATCGGTCGCGGCCTGACCGCCAAGGCGCGTGAAGCCTTGGGCTTGCCGGCCTCGACGCTGTTCCGCCTGCCGCAGCAGCCGGAAGATCCGGGCACCGGCTACTCGCTGGCCCAGAAGATGGTCGGCCGCGCCTGCGGCCTGCCGGAAGGCAAGGGCGTCCTGCCGGGCACCTACTGCGAACCGAAGATGACCACCGTCGGTTCCCAGGACACCACCGGCCCGATGACCCGCGACGAACTGAAGGACCTGGCCTGCCTCGGCTTCTCCGCCGACCTCGTCATGCAGTCCTTCTGCCACACCGCCGCCTATCCGAAGCTGGTCGACGTCAAGATGCACCGCGAGCTGCCGACCTTCATCAGCACCCGCGGCGGCGTCGCGCTGCGTCCGGGCGACGGCGTCATCCATTCCTGGCTGAACCGCCTGTTGCTGCCGGATACCGTCGGCACCGGCGGCGACTCGCACACCCGCTTCCCGATCGGCATCTCCTTCCCGGCCGGGTCCGGCCTGGTCGCCTTCGCTGCCGCGACCGGCGTCATGCCGCTCGACATGCCGGAATCCGTGCTGGTCCGCTTCAAGGGCCAGATGCAGCCCGGCATCACCCTGCGCGACCTGGTCAACGCCATTCCGCTGTGGGCGATCAAGCAGGGCCTGCTGACCGTCGAGAAGAAGGGCAAGAAGAACGTCTTCTCCGGCCGCATCCTCGAAA
>WBZM01000657.1_pt1 | contig 44507 bp, 41 predicted proteins | sample 5204271 | NCBI WGS metagenome assembly WBZM01 (sample SAMN12344346, study PRJNA552823) | activated sludge metagenome | biome: Activated sludge suspended growth; feature: Nitrification reactor; material: Wastewater; isolation source: activated sludge from nitrification reactor of wastewater... | reverse complement strand
GCCTGCCATATAATGCCGACCGATGTCGTCGGCACCCTCGCGGGGTTGCTCACCGATGTGCCAACCTCCACCGTCGAGGCGCTCGTGGAGAGCCTGCACCACGATATGGTCTGCCGCGAAAACGACGCTCGCGCAGCGTTGTTCCGCTCGGGACACACCTTCGTGCCGCTCAAGGAGTCGTTCGTCCGGGCCTTGGCTCGCCCCCAGATGGGACGTGCGGCGGACACCGACCCGCGCACCCTCGACCCGATGGGACCCATGCCGCACGACCCGCAGTGGTCCGGCGGGCACGGCGGGGGCATTGCCTCCCTCATCGCAGGAGCGGCAGCCGTCGTCACCGGAACCCTGGAAGCCCTCACGAAGGAGTCGTCATGACCGAGTCACCTGCTCCCGCTCCCGCGCTCGCCGACGCCGACGCCGACGGCATCGCCACGGTGCACGAGCTGATCAAGGGCCAACGCACCGCGATGCTCACCACCCATCACGCCGACGGGTCGATCGTCACCCGGCCGATGGCATGCCAAGAGGCCGAGTTCGACGGCAGCCTGTGGTTCTTCGCGTTCTCCGACAGCCAGAAAGTCGCCCATATCCAGGCCGACCCCCGGGTCAACGTCGCCTTCACCCAGGAGGGCGCGTGGGTGTCCCTCACCGGCACCGCCGAGGTCGTCCACGACGAGGCCAAGGCCCGCGAGCTCTGGAATCCCTTTGCCAAGGCGTGGTTCCAGTGCGAGCCCGAAGACCCCAAGGTCGCGCTCATTCGGGTGGACTCCACGGCAGCCGAGTATTGGGACGCCCCCGGCAAGCCCGCCCAGCTCATCTCAACCCTCAAAGCGGTGGTGACGGGGTCCCGCCCCGATGATGGTGGCAATGCGACCGTTCAGTTCTGACCCAGACTCGGACTCGGACTCGGCACCCCCCGGAGGGCAGCTGCCCGACCCGGACCCGGCTTCCGAGGCGATCCCGCCAGCCGCGACCACGCCCGTGCGCTGGTCGCGGCTACGGGCCGTCGATGACCAATTCCTGCGCCGGGTCGAGCGCGACCAACGCGATTCCGACCGCGCGTGGAAGCGCCGGCGCATCGTCGCTGCCCTCACCTTGCTCGTCGGCGCGATCGGGCTGGCCGCCAGCCTCCGGATGGACCGTGACTCGCCCTACTTCCCGCTTGCGGCGCTCGCCGTGGCCGCAGTCTGGGCCGGTGGGGCGTTCGCCTCGGGCCGGCTGCACTTGGGCCGCATCGCGGTCGACGGTCGGCTGCAACGTCCGATCATCCAGCCCATCGTCGCCGGCCTGGCGCTCGCGGCAGTCTTCATCGCGGGGGCCTTCCTCACCCGGCTCGTCCCGCCCCTGGCTGACCAGGCCCGCTCGGTGCTCGCCTTCGCCGAATACGGCTCGATCGCCGCCCTCACGGTCACCACCCTGCTCAGTGGCATCGCCGAGGAGGTCTTCTTCCGTGGTGCGCTCTATGCCGCGATCCGCGACGGTCGCCAGATCTGGGTGACGACTGCCCTGTATGCCGTCGCGACCGCCCTCACCGGCAATGTCATGCTCGCCTTCGCAGCCATCGTGCTCGGCGTCGTCACGGCTCGACAGCGCTGGTCGACCGGGGGCATCCTCGCCCCGATCCTCACCCACGTCACCTGGTCGATGTGCATGCTGCACGTCCTGCCGCACATCTTTTGAGCTAGCGCCCAGTGCCGGTGGGCCCGGGTCGTCCTTCGGGAAGTTCGTGAGCGACGCGGGCCTCGTGCGAGTTCAGGGTCAGCCGCCCTAGCGCTCGCGCTCGTGTAGCCTGGCGGGGGTCGTGGGGTTGCCCTGGGTGGGCTCGGGGGTGCGTCGACCGATGTCGGCGACACGGTGTCATCGAATGAGTGGCAGCGAAGGAGTACCGGGCGTGAGCACTACCTCCCATCGGTATGCCGTCATCCTCGCCGGGGGCCGTGGCACCAGGTTGTGGCCGATCAGCACGCAGGAGCAGCCCAAGCAGTTCCAGGCGCTGGGCGACACCCGCCCGCTCATCGCGCAGACCTTCGACCGGCTCAAGGAATGTGTCGGGGCCGGCCACATCTTCGTCTCGACGACGGCCGAGTATGCCGACGACGTCCTGGCCTCGCTGCCCGAGCTCGACCCCGAGCACCTCGTCGTCGAGCCCCGCCCGGAGGGCAAGCCGGCCGCCTTCCTGCTCATTGCCCACCGCATCGCTGCTGTCGACCCGGATGCGGTCGTCCTCAGCGCCGCGTCGGACAGCTCGATCGTGCCGCTGGAAGCGTTCCAGGCCGCAGCCGACCGCTCCTTCGACTTCGTCGAGACCCACCCCTCGTGGACGACGTTGCTGGCGATCGCCCCGACCCAGGCCGACACCTCGCTGGGTTACGTGCGGGCGACCGGCCACGCGATGGGGGTGCCCGGCATACGGGTCGCTCGTGACTTCCTCGAGAAGCCGAGCCATGCCGTGGCCGAGGAGTTCCTCGCCGCCAGCGACTACTTCTGGAACACCTCCCACTACTGCTTCTCGGTCGCCACGCTCAAGGAGGCCTACCAGCAGGCCTCTCCCGAGCTGGGGGCGGCCATCACGGCATACGTGCGCAGTGGCGATGAAGCCGACTACCGCGGCGACCCGGGACCCGACCACGAGCTCTTGCCGTTCGTCGACTGCGGCTGGCCGATCGGGGTCGTCGAGTCCGACTTCCGGTGGTACGACATCGGCACCTGGCCCTCGCTCTATCGCGCCCTCGCCGACAGCAAGGGCAGCGATCTGGTCACGTCGGGCGCCCACGTCGACCTCGACTCCAGCTCGGGGCTCGTCGTCAACGACAGCCCGCTGACCGTCGTCACCGCCGGCATCGAGGGCCTGGCGGTCATCGTGTCCGACGCAGTCGTCCTCGTCGCGCCCATCGCTACCCTCGAGGACCACCCCCAGACCATCGCCCACCTGCAGCAGCGTTGCGCCGGCTTCGCCGGCCCAGAGAGGGAAATTCAGTGAGTCAGTCGAGCCTGGAGATCAGGTACACGCCGTCGGGCATCGATCGCGAGGGCATCAAGGCCCTGTTGTCGCGGTTCAGCCTCGACCGGCCGGTCCACGTGGTCTTCATCGGTACCAAGCCGGACATCATCAAGCAATACCCCGTCTGGCAGGAGCTCGCCCGCCGCGGCGAGCAGGTCGCGGTCTGCCACAGTGGGCAGCACACCGACTACGCCTACTCCGAGGGCATGCTGCAAGAGTTCGGTATGCCGGTCGACGTCCGGTTGGTCATGGGTGACGGGCTCGACCTCGGCGCCCGGGTGGCCGCGCTCATCACGTCGGCGAACTCGTTGTTCGTCACCGCCACCGAGACCGGCCACACCCTGGTGCCCTATACCCACGGCGACACCGCCACCTCGATGGGTGTCACCGTCGCGGCATACATGAACCGCGTCGCCTGTGTGCACGTGGAGGCGGGCATCCGCACGATGACCCCCAAGCGCGAGTTCCTCACCCAGCACATCGCCGACTTCGAGGCCGGGCGCTTCGACTGGGATGCCTACCTCGCCGGGCACCGCGAGCTGGACACCTATGCGTTCGGGAGCAAGGAGCCCTTCCCCGAGCAGTTCAACACCCGCGTCTCTGACGCCGGCACCGGATTCCACGCTGCGCCAGTCGAATTGGTGCGCGGCTTCCTGCTCAACGAGGGCTACCCCGCCGACGCGATCGCCGTCGTCGGCAACACCGTCGTCGACGCGACCCTGGAGGCCAAGGAGCGCGCGGCGTCCTCGACGATCTTCCAGCGCTTCCCGCAGTTGCTGTCCGGGGAGTTCATCCGGGTCTGCCTGCACCGTCGCGAGAACACCAACGACCGGGCGCGGTTCACCACCTACTTCGACGCCGTCGAGAAGCTGCTGCGCACCGGGCACAGCGTGCTCTGGGTGTCGCTCAAGGGCACCGAGTGGGCCCTGAACGCCTGGGAGCTGCAGGGCCGGCTCGACGCTCTGGAGGAGGAGTTCCCCGAGACCCTCATCGTCACCTCGGTGTGGCCGGAGTACTCCGACGTCATCGCGGCCTTCCTCAAGTGCTCGCTCATCGCGACCGACTCCGGCTCGATGCAGGAGGAGGCCAACACCCTCGGCGTCCCGTGCGTGACGATGCGCTTCGGCACCGACCGCGGCGAGTCGCTGTTGGCCGGTGGCAATGTGCTGGCTCCGCCGGTGTCGGCAGGGTTCGTCGCCGAGGTGGTCAGCGCAGCCGCGAAACATCGCGACCAGCTCGTCGCCGAGCCGATCTACGGCACCGACTGCGCGCTGCGCCTCATCGACGAGGTGCTGGCCCGGGTCAAGGTGCCCGGTGGCCTCTTCCGCAGTGAGGAAGAGGTGCTCCGGCTGCCCGGGTCCGATTCGGACTGGCCGTCCGAGCCGGTGACCCGCGTGACCGCCTGAACCACACGGCATACCGCGGGCCGTTGGGAACCGGACGGCATACCGATCTGAGCTTTTACGGCTGAGTGAACGCGAGCGCCTGGGGCGACGACAGCGTCGTCCCAGGCCCTCTCGTTTTGCTCACAATCTCCCCTGAACTTGGACAAATCGGGCAATGATCTCGGTTGATTCCTATGAATTTAGGTTGAGGTCTCGCGCCGAGGTGTTAACAGAGGGCACGATGGGCTCGCATCATTTCGAGGGGGGCCTTCGGGAGAGGCGCCCCGTGAGGGGATTTCGAGGTTACGCATCATGTCCATTCGTCATGCCATCCTTCGGCGCCTGAGGACGACCATCACCATCACCACCGCAGCTGCCCTGGCCGGGCTCGCAGGGATCGCGACAGCATCCCCGGCCAGCGCCGACGACTCAACCGTGCAAGTCTTCGCGGCGTCGACGGCCTCCAGCCCGACCGACCCGAGTCTGACCGCGTTCTACACCCCGCCCGCGAGCGTGCCCAGCACGCCGGGGACGGTCATCCGCACCCAGGCGTTCTCGCCCAAGAGCGTCGGCCTGCTGCCGTTCAACGGCACGGGGGTCCGGATCATGTTCAGCAGCACCGACGCCCTCGGCAACCCGATCGCGGTCACCGGCGCGATCCTGCTGCCCAACGCGCGCTGGTGGGGGTCGGGCTCGCGTCCTGTCGTCGCCTACGACACCGGCACCGTCGGCATGGCCGACCAGTGCGCCCCCTCGCGGAGCATGACCGACGGTTCGTGGGAAGAGGGCAGCTTCGCGTCAGCGGCCCTCAACCGCGGCTGGGTGGTCGCCGTCAACGACTACTACGGCCTGGGCACGCCCGGCATCGAGCACGCCTACATGGTCCGCAAGACCTCGGCCTACGCCACCCTCGACCTCATCCGGGCCGCGCAGTCCCTCTCGGTCACCGGCCTGACGGCGAGCAGCCCGGTCGGGATCATGGGTTACAGCGAGGGCGGCGGCGCCGCTGCTGCTGCCGCCGAGCTCGCCGCGAGCTACGCCCCAGCACTCAACATCAAGGGCGTCGCGATGGGTGCCGTGCCCGCCGACCTCGCTGCGGTGGCCAAGAGCCTGGACGGTGGCGCCTACGCCGCATTCCTCTTCTATGCAGTGTCGGGTCTCGCGACGTCCTACAACGTCAACTTGGCGACCTACCTCAATACGTCCGGGATGAGCTTCCTGGGCAAGATCCGCAACAGCTGCGTCATCGACGGGCTCGCGCTGGGCGCGTTCAAGCGCTCGTCGAGCTTCACGATCAACGGTCAGAGCGCCAGCGCCTACTTCGCCGCCGCGCCGTGGAACGCCATCCTTGCGGACAACAAGATCGGGAACATCAAGCCCCGTATGCCGGTCTTCGTGTCCCACTCGCTGCTGGACGACGTGATCCCCTACTCCATCGGCCGCAGCCTCGGCCAGTCGTGGTGCAGCAAGGGAGCCAATGTCACCTTCAAGCCGCTGGGGATGGCGACCCACATCGGCGCCTCGTTCACGTCGTACCCGGCGCAGATCTCGTGGCTGAACGACCGCTTCAACGGGTACAACACCTGGTCGAACTGCGGCTGGTTCTGACCTCGCAGGCCGCACGCGGCGGCTCGGGTGAGTGCACTCACCCGAGCCGTCGCTATCGGTGAAGCCAGCTCAGAATTCCAAAAGGGTGGCCGAGTCGTAGGTCGCCGTCCGCACCGACCCACGTCCGGGCCGCTCGGGAGATGCTGCCAGGGCCGACCCGGGTAGTCGAGCGGCGCGCAGGAAGGCCTGCTCCACCGCCCGAGCGTCCGGCCCCAGGTAGCTCAGCGTCGCCGCATACGGTGTCTTTCCGGGGTGCCACTGCATGCGGACCCGGCTGGTGTTCGCGGCCTGGCCCAGGACGATGCCAAGCGCCAGACGGGCCCGCTGGACCGCCGGTCGGTCGACGGTCGGCACCTGGCCGAACTCGTCGATATCCGTGCGGACCAGCTCGATGCGCACCCCGCGGGTCCGGGCGGCGTGCAGGCACACCTCTGTCGCGGGGTCAACGAGGCCGGGAGCGGTGAGCTGATCGCGGATCGTGGCCTCGATGACGAGCAGTTCGCGTTGCTGGGCACTGGTCAGCGCTCGAGCGTGCTGGACGATGACCAGGGCCGGGGCTGCGAGTCGTTCCAGAGTTCCGACGCGTCGGCGGGCTTCCCGAGTGCGTTCCTCCTCGACGGCCTCGCGCAGCCGCCAATCAGCCGCGGTCCGGGTGGCGTGGGCCACCTGATCCCACGACTCGTCGAGGGTCAACCGCAAGAGGTGACCCGAGACCACGGTGACGAGCAGGACCGGGAGCGGACCGGCATACGCGCTGAAGAAGCTGCGGCCATGCAGGGCGTCAACCACCCCTACGCCGCTCACGGCCACGGCCGCGACCACCAATCCCAGGCCAGGCCAGGAGCGGAAGGCAATCGCTCCGAGGGCGGGCGTGAGTGCGCTCAGTTGCCAGTACCGCCAATCCGGGCCGGCGTCCGCAGGGTGGTTGACGGCTACGAGGGTGGGCAGTGCGGCGATGACTGCTGCGCTGGCCAGCATCCCGCGAGAGGTGGCCGGCAGCAGTGACACCGCGACCGTCACGCCGATGACGGCCGCCACGCTGACCACGGCCCACTCTGGGGCAGGGGCAGCCAGCCAATGGCGTGACCCGAGCAGCACCGTGATGACGACGACCCCCGCACCGAGCGTCATCATCGGGGTGAAGGCCCGCAGCGACCACTGCGCGCGGGACACCTCCTCGGTCGCGGAGGGGGCGCCGGACACGTGCGCGTCCCAGGTGAGGGTGACGCGGGTGCCGAGTGCAGGCGCCGACCAGAGGTTGACGGCACCGCCGACCAGCGCCATCCGGGCCCGGACCGTGCGCAGCCCGGCGCGCGCTGGTGCGCTGTCCGGAGTGAAGCCGCGGCCCTCGTCGCGGACGACGAGCGTCACGTGGCTGGGTGACACCGACCCCTCGACGAACACCTCGTGCTGCCCGGAGTGGCGCGCGACATTGGCCAACAGCTCGCCGACGGCCTCGACGACGGCTGCGTGCACGTCCGGCTCGGTCATCTCGCCCGTCACGGCGAATCGCGCAACCAGGCCCAACCGCCGAGCCTGTTCGCGCCACACCGGCACGAGTTCGGAGGCCGCGCTCGCCGTGTCGCCGGTGATCGCAGCGGTGGCCTGATCGGCCAGTTCGCGAGCGGCGTGCGGAATCGGTCCCTCGGGTGCGCGCCCGGCTCCCAACAGGGCGCCGAGGACCTTGTCATGGATGAGGCCGTCCCACCGCACGCGCTCGATGGCCCGCCGCGCCGCTCGGGTGGCTTGCTCCCGGGCCACCCATTCGCTTCCACCGCCTGCTCGACCTGGCTGGCCGCCCGCTCCAGCAGGAAGACGGTGGCAGCGACGACCAGCCCGCCGAGTGACTGCAAGCTTGCCTCGATGGCAGCGGGCCCGGGACCCAGCACCGGAGTGCGCAAGACCCCGACGTATGCCGCGAACGCCGGAACTCCCAGCGTGGCTGCCATCGGCCCGAAGCCGAGCGCGGTGAGGCTCATGCCGGCACCGAGCACATGCAGCAATGGGGGATAGCCGCGGAAATCTGGCGAGAGCACCAGCGGATGGAGGCTGAGGACCAGGTAGGACGTGGCGACCACGACACGCATCGGCAACAGGTCGGGTTCTCTGGTCACGCATTGCTGGGCGCACCACGCCAATTCGACCGCCAGGATGGCGCAGGAAAGCCACCCGAACCCGAAGCGGTAGGCATCCGGGAGTCGGACCAGGTTGTATGCCGTGAGCGCCAAGTTCACCAGCCCGAGGCCGGTGCCGGCGCGGAAGAGCGCGGTTCTCACCCGCCGCACGGCCGCATTCTGCGCAGGTCGGCTGCTGGGCCGGTCGATGAATCGCCGCAGCACGGCTGATCACCCGTCGGACTGCGGGTCCAGATGGCCGTCCTCGAAAGCCCGGCGATAGAGGTCGGTCTTCGTCGGGGCCGGGCGGCCCGCCTCGGCATACTTCAGTCGCACCCGTCCGAGGTATTCCTTGGCCGTGTCCTCGGCGATGTGCAGGTGCTCGGCGACCACGCGCAGCGGCAAACCCGCGGCATACAAGCGCAGCACCTCGGCCTCGCGGGGCGCAAGGTGAGGTATGCCGGTGCCGGACACCGCCTCCATGGCCGCCGCCCAGTCGGCATTGAGGAACGGCTCGCCGCGGGAGGCCAGCAGGATTGCCTCGGCCAAGGTCGCCCATTCCTGGTGTTTGCCGACGACGCCGAGCGCGCCGGCACGCAGGCAGCGGGCCAGTCGGCCGGGCGTTTCGACGGCGGTGTACAGCAATACCGGGCAACCGGCGTCCGCGACCGCCCGGACATTCTGCTCGGGCACACTGCCGTCCCCGAGATTGATGTCCAGCAAGACGACGTCGAAAGCCCTTCCGGCCGACAGCAATTCGGCAACGCTCAGGGCGTCGGTGAAGGTGCTGTGCGGCGGCAGGTAGGCCGCGAGGCCGCGAGGGAGACGGGCAGAAATGGCGCGGTGGTCATCGACCACACCAATGCGCAGCGGGGAGACTGGCATGGCCGTCATCCTGACAGCTGTGATTGGCTGCCAGGACATTGAACAACGAGGAACATCACACACTGCGTGGGCTCCCTCGCCCATCGATCAGCCGGCGCTGACTCCCGCGGCTCGGGCGGCGGCGGGCAGGGCCGCGGCGATCTGCTCGAGATCGGCGTCGGTGTGCGCCGTCGACACGAACCACGCCTCGAAGGCGCTCGGCGGCAGCCACACCCCGCCGTCCAACATCGCGTGGAAGAACCGCCCGAACGCCGCCGTGTCCTGCCGCTTGGCGCTGTCGTAGTCGGTCACCGGGTCGGCCGTGAAGAACACCGAGAAGAGGTTGCCGGCGGTATTGAGCCGATGCGCCACGCCTGCCTCGCTCAGGGCGGCGGTGACCAGCGTCGCCACCTCGCGCGCGCGGGTGTCGAGCACGGCATACGAGTCGTCGTCGAGCAATCCCAGGGTGACCAGACCCGCGGTGGCGGCCGCCGGGTTGCCGCTCAGCGTGCCCGCTTGGTAGACCGGCCCGGCCGGCGCGAGTAGGTCCATGACGGCAGCCGGCCCGGCGACGGCCGCGAGCGGCAGCCCGCCGCCGATGACCTTGCCATAGGTGAACAGATCCGGCGCCCAGCCCTCGCGCGCGCCTTCCAGCCCCCACCAGCCCGTCGGCGACACCCGGAAGCCGGTCATCACCTCGTCGAGCACCAACAGCGCTCCGTATGCCGTGCACAGCCGCCGCAGCCCGGCGGCATACCCGGGTGGCGGTGGGACGACGCCCATATTGGCCGGGACCGCCTCGGTGAGCACCGCGGCGATCGAGCCGCCGCGCTCGGCGAAGAGCGCCTCGACGGCCGCGAGGTCGCCATAGGGGAGCACGACGGTGTCGGCGGCAACGTGTGGGGTGACACCGGGCGAGTCGGGCAATCCGAGGGTGGCGACCCCGGAACCGGCCGCGACGAGGAAGGCGTCGGCGTGCCCGTGATAGCACCCGGCGAACTTGACGATCGTGCTGCGGCCGGTGGCCGCTCGGGCCAGGCGGACGGCAGTCATCACCGCCTCGGTGCCCGAGGACGTGAAGCGCACCCGCTCGACCGGGGTAACCCGAGCCGTGATCGCCTCGGCGAGCTCAAGCTCGGGCAGGCAGGGCGCGCCGAAGGATGCCGATCGCGCGACGGCCTCTTGCACCGCGGCGACGACCGCCGGGTGGGCGTGGCCGAGGATCGCCGGACCCCAGCCGCCGACCAGGTCGACATACTCGCGCCCCTCGACGTCGGTCACTCGGGACCCCTGCGCGGAGGCGACAAACCGGGGTATGCCGCCCACCGCGCCGAAGGCGCGCACCGGCGAGGACACCCCGCCGGGCATGACGGCGCGGGCCCGGTCGAAGAGCTGTCCCGATCTGGCGGTCACGATTCCTCCTGCAGCCAGCGGGCCAGCTCAGTGGCCCAATAGGTGGCGATGATCCCGGCGCCGGCCCGCTTGACCGACGTGTGGAGTTCGAGAATGGTGCGGCGCCGGTCGATGGCGCCCACCGCCGCGGCGGCCTCGACCATCGCGTATTCACCGGACACGACATAGGCCGCCACCGGCAGGTCGACGAGATCGCGCACCCGGGCGACGACGTCGAGGTAGGCCGTCGCCGGCTTGACCATGACGATGTCGGCGCCCTCTGTGACGTCGAGGGCGACCTCGCGCAGCGACTCACGAGCGTTGCCGGGGTCCTGTTGATAGGTGCGCCGATCGCCCTGCAGCGCCGAGTCGACGGCCTCCCGGAATGGGCCGTAGAGCGCGGAGGCGTACTTCACGGCATACGCGAGCAGGGCAGTGTCGGTGTAGCCGGAAGCGTCGAGTTCCTTTCGCACCCAACCGATTTGGCCGTCCATCATGCCGCTCGCACCGAGGACGTCCGCCCCTGCCTCCGCGAGCACGACCGCCATTCGCCCGTATGCCGTGAGGGTCGCGTCGTTGTCGACCCGCCCCTGCGCGTCGAGGACGCCGCAGTGGCCGTGGTCGGTGAACTCGTCCAGGCACAGGTCGGCGATGACTGGCACCCCGTCGGCGACCTCGACGGCCCAGCGGACTGCCTGGGCGAGGATGCCGTCCGGGTCGAGGGCGCACGATCCGTCGGCGTCTCGGTGTGCGGGCACGGCGAAGATCATCAACCCGCCGACGCCGGCGGCGACCGCCTCGCGGCAGGCCTGCTGGAAGGACTCCCGGGTGTGTTGGAGCACCCCGGGCATGGTGGAGATGGGCTTGGGCTCGGTGAGACCTTCGGCGACAAAGAGCGGCAGCACGAGATCGGCCGGGCGCACCCGGTGCTCCTGGACCAGGCGACGGATGCCGGTGGTGCTGCGCAGCCGCCGCGGCCGTTGGGTGAGCTCAGGCCGCTCGCGGAGCTGGGGGGAGGAGGGGCGGTCGGTCATGGCAGGTCTCCTGTCCGTGCGGCAGCGACGGCGGGCCGGGTGGAGCGGGGGTTGGCGCAGCAGCCGTCTCCACAGCATCGCCCTTGACCCGGCGCTGCGGCCAGTCGGGCCGGCGCCGGGTGGGCACCACCGGTCGCGTGGTGGGCGACCAGGTCGGCGAGCGCGTCGAGGAAGCCGGGGTCGGTGCCGATCGTTGCCGCCCGCACAAACGGCAACCCCAGCTCGTATGCCGTGTGGCCTGCTTGGGTGTCCAGGTCCCAGATGACCTCGACATGGTCGGTGAGGAAGCCCAGGGGCACGACGAGGACGCCGTCCGGGCGGGTGGCGCTCGTGGCGCTGCCGCCATCGCCATCGTGGGTGGCGTCGCGATCGTCGCGGACGCTGGCAATCTCGGCGAGTGCGTCGAGAATGTCGGGCTCCAGCCATGGGACGCTCGGCGAGCCGCTGCGCGATTGGTACACCAGCCGCCACGCGATCTGATCGCCGTCATCGCACGTGCCCCCGAGCGCAGCGATGACTTCCTCGGCCACGAAACGATGAGCGGCGGTGTAGCCGTCACCACCGTCCGGCCCCGCCGTCGCTGCCGCCATAGTCGGTAGCGAGTGGGTGCTGAAGAGCACGATCGGCCTGGCGCTGCCCTGGTCAACGAGCTGGGCCAACCCGGCGCGAACCGCGCGGACGTTGGCTTCGACCACTGCCGCGAGGTCGAAGAACGGTCCGATCTTGCGGACCTCGAACGCGTCGACCAGCCCGGCGTCGACCAACCCTTGTCCGAGGTCTTCGCGATATTGCCGACAGCCCGAATAGGACGGGAAGGCGCTGGTGGCCAGCGCCAGGACTTGCCGCGCACCCGCTGCTGCCAGGTCGGTGAGTCCCTCGACGGCATACGGAGGGCTGTTGCGGTGCGCGAGGGTGACCGGCGCCGCGACCCCGCGCGCCCGCAATCTGCTCTCCAATTCCTCTGTCAGAGAACGATTCTGCGCGTTGATCGGGCTGACCCCACCGAGCGAGAGATAGTGCTCGGCGACCACGGCGAGGCGTTCGCGGGGCACCCCGCGGCCCGCGGTGACCCGCTCGAGGAAGGGCCAGACCTGGTCGGGACCCTCGGGACCGCCGAAGCCGAGCACGAGCACGGCATCGGCGGACCAGGGGTCGGTCGACATCAGCGCAGCGCTTCGATCGCGCCGGCCACATCGACCCGGCGGCCGGTGAAGAACGGCGTCTCCTCGCGTACGTGCCGCCGCGCCGTGGCCGAGCGCAAGTGCCGCATGAGGTCGACGATGTCGTGCAGCACCGGGCCCTCCAGCGCAAGCATCCATTCCCAGTCGCCGAGGGCGAAGGCGGCGACCGTGTTGGTGAGCACGTCGGGGTAGGAGCGGCCCATCGTGCCGTGCTCGATGAGCATGTCGCGGCGCTCCTGCTCGGGCAGCAGGTACCACTCGTAGGAGCGCACGAAGGGATAGACGACCAGCCAGTCCTGCGCCGGCGCCCCGGTCATGAAGGCCGGCACGTGACCCTTGTTGAACTCGGCCGGCCGGTGCATCGCGACCCCGCTGAAGACCAGGTCGGCACACTCGCCGAGACCCTCGCGGCGGATCCGGCGCACGGCGGCCTGGACCAGCTCGGCGGTCGGCGCATGCAGCCACACCATGAGGTCGGCGTCGGCTCGCATCCCCGACACGTCGTAGAGCCCCCGCACGACGACCTCCTGGTCGGCGAGCGCATCGAGGCAGGCCTGCAGCCGCGCCTCGGCGCCTTCACCGGGCTGGTCGCCACGGGCGAACACGGCCCAGCAGGTGTAGCGGATGGTCTCGTTGATCTCACGCGCGGTGGCGCGGGCGATCGGCTTCATCGGGATAGCTCCTGGGTGTGGACGGTCCGGTCGGTTGGGTCGGTTGGGTCGGTTGGGTCGGTTGGGTCGGCGGGCTCGGCGGGCTCGGTCGGAGTTGCGAGCGCCGTGAGCACGGCGCGGGTGGCACGGCGGCCATCGGCGATGCAGTCCGGGATGCCGACTCCGCGCAACGCGGCTCCCGCGACCTGCCAGGTCGGGTATGCCGTGAGGCCAGCCTCTGCGCGGCGCACCCGGTCGAGGTGGCCGACGGTGTATTTCGGCATGACCTCACTCCACCGGGTGACCCGCCAGAAGGCCGGCGGGCGGGTCGCGCCGAGGAGTTGACCGGCATACGGCTCGATCTGGGCGAGCAGGTCGGCGTCGGTCGCGGCCGCACCAGTGGGGGTGGACGCCGACGGCGCGGTGCGCAGGGCGACCTTGTCGGGCACGAAGACCCGCACCAGCACCCGACCGTCGGTGGCGCGACCGGGCCACTTGACCGAGCTCACCGTCACTCCACTCGCGGGAGCCGGGCCGGCGTTGAGCCAGCCCTGGGTGGTGACGGGCGTGGGGAACGCGTCGGCGGGGTAGCCGAGGGTGACCACGGCGGTCGAGCTGTGCCGGATCTCGCCGAGGGCTGCGGCGGTGGCGGGCGAGTGATCGGCGAGCAGATCGGCCGATGCCGCCGCACCGGCCGCCAGGATGACGCCGTCAAAGACCGCGTCGGATCCGTCCGAGAACCGCACCCGGGTGGGCGGGGCGCCGCCGGCCAGCGGGTCGATGGAGACAGCGTACGTCTGCAGCCGCAGGGTGGCGCCCGCGTCGGTGAGCCGCTGGACCAACCGCTCGATGAGCATGCCAAGTCCGCCACTGAGGCTGCGGAACGGCGAGGCCGGTGCGCCGGCCGGAGCTGCCGCGCGGGCAGCCCGAGCACCTCGCCCCTGCGCCCAGGCGGCGAGCAGCAGGCTGCGGTGAGAGCGTTCGTTGTCGCGCAGCGAGGGCAACACGGCATCCAGGCTCAACTCGTCCAGCGACGCGCCATAGATGCCCCCGACCATGGGGTCGGCCAGACACTCGACGACCCCGCCGCCGAGCCGAGCGCGCAGGAAGTCGCCGATCGACACGTCCGCCTCGTCCAATCGGCGCGGCAACACCAGGTCCAGAGCGGCGCGCAGCTTCTGCCGCCAGCCGAGCAGCCCGGTGGTGACGAAGGGGCCGATCCGTTGCGGCAGCACCATGCCCATCCCCTGCGGGATCGGGTGCATCCGCCCGCCCACCCGGATCGACACCGTGCGCCCGGGATTGACGGTCACGACGTCGCCGTCCAGGCCCAGCTCACGGATCAAGGCCATGCCGGCCGGGCGATAGGCGACGAACGCATCGGGCCCGTGCTCCACGACGAACCCGTCCGCCCGCTCGGTGTGCACCTTGCCGCCCCAGCGTGCCGAGGACTCGACGACGGTCACCTCGGTGCCGGCGCACACGCCTTCCCAGGCGGCGGCCAGGCCGGTGATGCCCCCGCCGACGACGAGCAGCCGTGGGCTCACGCCAGCTCCTGCGCGACAGCGGCCGATGGATCGGGGTGCTCGTGGACGAGGGCGACCAGTCGGGTCAGCACGTCGGGGTCGGTGGTCGGCGGCACCCCGTGGCCGAGGTTGACGACGTGCCCGGGCGCGTCCTGTCCGTCGGCCAGAACGGCGAGGGTATGCCGGGCCAGTTCCGCCCAGGGGGCGGCCAGCAACTCCGGGTCGATATTGCCCTGCAGCGGGGTGCGCCCGCCGAGCAACGCGTTGGCCTCGCGCAACGAGGTGTGCGCATCGACGCCCATGACGTCGGCGCCGGCATCGCGCATGGCGACCAGCAACGGCTTGGTGCGCGTGCCGAAGTGCACGCGCGGCACTCCGAGGTCGACGACCGACGCGAGCACCGCGGCCGAGTGCGGGGCCGACGCCACGGCATACTCCCGCGGGGTGAGCGCCCCGGCCCACGAGTCAAAAAGCTGCAGCGCGCTGGCCCCGGCCAGGGCCTGGGCGCGCAGGAAGGCGCCGGTCGTGCGGGCCACCCAGGAGAGCAGCCGGTGCCAGAGCTCGGGCTCGTCGTGCAGCAACGCCTTGGTGTGGATGTAGTCGCGGCTCGGGCGGCCCTCGACGAGATAGCTGGCCACCGTGAACGGCGCCCCGGCGAACCCGATCAGCGGGGTCGACCCCAGCTCGGCGATGGTGAGGCCGACGGCTTCGGTGATCGGTGCGAGGGCGGCCGGGTCGAGCTCGGGCAGGGCGGCGATGTCGGCAGCGGAGCGCACCGGGTGGTCCATGATCGGCCCGACACCGGGCACGATGTCGACCCCGACCCCGGCCAGGCGCAGCGGCACGACGATGTCGGAGAAGAAGATCGCGGCATCGACCCCATGGCGGCGCACCGGCTGGCAAGTGATCTCGGCGGCCAGGTCGGGGCGCAGGCACGAGTCGAGCATGGCGGTGCCCTCGCGGACCGCGCGGTATTCCGGCAGCGAACGCCCGGCCTGGCGCATCATCCAGATCGGTCGGTGGCTGGTGCGCTCGCCGCGATAGGCCCGCACCAGCGGCGAGGATGCCGTCCGTCCGTCGAGGAGGGGATGGCTGTCCGGCAAGCCGGTCGGCTGGGGCGCTGATGAGGTCACGGGGTTCCTTGCAGGAGTGCGTCGGCGACCGCGCAGCCCAGCTCGTATGCCGTGGCGCGAGACTCGACCGGGTCGGAGGCGGGCAGGTCGACCACGGCATACCGGCTGGCGTAGCCGACGCCGCGGTGGTCGGAGATCTCGGCGACGAGGTCGAGTCGCTGCGGTGACCACGTGGCGCGCGCGCCGACCGCGGTGGTGCAGGCGGCCTCGATGCCCTCCAGGACGGCTCGCTCGGCGACCACCTCCAGGCGCGAGGGCAGGTGGTCCAGCGCCGCGAGCGTGGCCGCCAGGGGTGAGTCCGAGCGGCACTCGACCGCCAGGGCGCCCTGCGCCGGCGCGGGCACAAGATCGGTCAGCGCAAAGACCTCGGTGGCCTCGGCGGCTCGTCCGACGCGGTGCAATCCCGCCAAGGCAAGCACCACTGCATCGACAGTCCCGTTGTGCGCCAACGAGATTCGCGTGTCGATATTGCCCCGCACCGGGACGATGACCAGGTCCGGGCGCCATCGCAACAGCGCCGCAGACCGGCGCGGGCTGCTGGTGCCGACCCGGGCACCCACCGGCAACTGCGCCAGGGTCAGTCCGTCGCGGGCCACGAGCACGTCCTCGGCGGGCGCACGCTGGGGCACGGCAGCGACGACGAGCCCGGGCACCGGCGCGCTGGGCAGGTCCTTGTAGGAGTGCACGACGAGGTCGACCCGGTCCTCCAGCAGGGCGTCGCGCAGGGTGGCGACGAAGGCCCCGGGCCGCGGCGGTGCGTCGAGGGGGATCCGGGTGTCGTCGCCCTCGGAGCGGATCGGGACGAGCTGGCACGGCATACCGGTCAGCGCGGTGACCGCCGCCGCGACCTGATCCGACTGGGTGCGGGCCAGCACGCTCGCGCGGGTGCCGAGCCGGAGCATCAGGAGACCTCGATCCCGAAGAGGGTGTGCATGGCGCGCCGGTAGTCGTCCAGGCCCCCCGTGCGAGCCAGCTCGACCGCGCGCACCGACGGGGTGTGCAGCAAGGCGCCCGACACCCGGTGCAACGCCCGCGCGACCGCCTCGGCCGTCTCGTCGGGGTAGCGCCGACGAGCGAGTTCGATCTCGGCCTCAATGAGGGACATGACGTGGGCGCGCATCGCCGTCACGGCCGGGGCAGCGGTGCGCCCTTGCTCGACATGCTGGTATGCCGTGACCGCCCGGGCCACCAGGTCGCGCGCGGCGAGGATCGCGTCAGTGTGCGCGGCGGGAGCGTGCGCGCCGATCTCGTCGAGCCCGATGACGTCGACGTCGACGAAGGCGGCCACCTCGGCCGGCACGTCGCCTCGCGCGCTGAGGTCGAGGATCGGCAGCACCCGCGGCTCCCGCACGCCGACGGCGGCATCGCTGCGGCGCTCGCCGAGGGTGTCGGGGGTGAGCACGTGCTCGCCGGCGCCACTCGCGCTCACGACGAGATCGGTATGCCGGAGCTCGGCTTCCAGCCCATCGGCAGCGATGGCCCGCACGCCAGGATGGCTGGCCGCGAAGGCGGTGGCCCGACCAGTCTGGGAGTGGACCGAGAGGTCCGTGCACCCTCGGCGGGCCAGGGTCGCGACGACCACACCGGCATACGCGCCGGTGCCGAGGACGAGCGCGCGGCGACCCGCGACCGGCCCGTGGCGGCGTTCGACGAGGTCGAGGCCGACCGAGGCGATCGAGCGTCCCGCAGCGCCCAACGTGGTCTGGCTGGCGACCGCCTTGGCGGTGGCGAGGGCATCCTGGAAAAGGCGGTGCAGGGTCGGGCCCGAGGTGCCGGCCGCATCGGCGGCCGCGAGTGCAGCACGCACCTGGCCGTGGATCTCGGCCTCGCCGACGACCATCGAGTCCAGCCCGCTGGCAACATCGAAGAGGTGCTCGACGGCTCCGGAATCGGCGAAGACGTGGACCGCCGCGAGGACCTCCGGGTCGACGCCATGGGTGGCGAAAGCAGTGAGAGCGGCCTCAACACCGGAGTGGAACTCGCCCGACTCCAGGTAGACCTCGAACCGGTTGCAGGTCGTCAGGGCGACGAGTCCGCTGATGGCGCAACCAGATTCGCGGATGTTGTTGACAAGAGAGTCGGCTTGAGCGCCGAGAGTTGCCAGCTGTTCCGACCCGACGTCATGGTGCGAGACGCCGATGGCTAGCAGCGGCACGCCGACATCATAGGCACGCCCGGGAACACCCTCGTCAGCCGTCTCGTTTGCCCTGATGACGCGCGAGCACGCCTCGCCTCCGGTCACACCGCCTGGTGTGGCACGCATCACCACCCATCCGACACCCGGAAAGCAGTAGGGGGACCACACCATGTCCACCATCACCGAGACCCTCAAAGCCAAGCTCGACGAGCTCGACCTCGACCGTCGCCTCGACGAACTCACCCGAGCCACCGAAGACGCCGTCAAGAAGGCCGTCGCCCACGCCGGCGACCTCGCCCACGACAACCGCGAGAAGGTCAGCACCTTGCTCGACAAGGCCGGTGCCCTCATCGACGAGAAGACCGACGGCAAGTACCACGACCAGGTCGCCAAGGTCCGCACCCAGGTCGAGACCGGCGTCGACAAGCTCGCCGCCAAGCGTCCCGGCCCCGTCGTCTCCGACGCGACCGACGAGGACTGGGCCCGCGCCACCGACGAGGGCATGGCCCTCACCCCCGAAGAGGTCGGACACGCAGCCGGTATGCCGGCCGCCGACGTCATCGCCGCGCAGACGTCACACACTCCGATGCGCGACAAGGTCCTCGGCCCCCGGAACGCCGAGAGTGTCGCCCCCGACGCTGAGGCAGACGTTCCGGACGCCCCGACCACGTGGGATGCACACACCGACAAGATCTGATCTCCACCTGTCGCGGCCCCGCTAGGTTGGGGTCATGACTTCCACCGGCGACGTCCTCACCGTGCAACGCGTGATCCCGGCGTCGCCGGTGGCTATTTTCGACCTCCTCGCCGACCCCGCCCGACACGTCGACATCGACGGGTCGGGCACCGTCAAGCACGCCCGCAGCGGCGGTCGCCGGCTCAAGCTCGGTGACTCCTTCGGGATGGACATGAAGCTCGGGGTCGCCTATGCCACCCGCAATGTGGTCGTCGAGTTCGAGGAGAACCGCCGGATCGCCTGGCAGACCCTCGCAGCCTCCCCGCTGGACCGGTTCATCACCGGTCGGGTGTGGCGCTACGAGTTGGAGCCGGTCGACGGCGGCACCCTGGTCAAGCAGAGCTGGGACATCCGCAAGGAGAAGCCGTTGAGCAAGCCCGGCGTCCGGCGGATGGCGGCGATGACCGAGCGCAACATGAACCGCACCCTCGAGCGCATCGCCGAAATCCTGCGCGCCCAGGCATAGCTTCCCCGCGCGATCCGCCGACGAACGCTCTACGGTTGCTCCCATGCCCTCCGTCGCCGAGGAGGCTGCGCTGTCCCACCCCTGGCAGTCGAAGCCCTTCCGGAACCTCACCATGGGTCACGCGACGAGTTCTTTCGGCAACGCCTTCTCACCGGTCGCCCTGGCGTTTGCCGTGCTCCATCTCGGAGGATCCGCGACCGACCTCGGGATCGTCCTCGCGGCATACGCGCTGGCGCAGGTGGTGACCACGCTGGTCGGTGGGGTCCTCGGCGACCGACTCCCGCGCTCGCTCATGATGCAGGGCTCCTCGGCGGTGCTGTCGCTCATCCAGGCGTTCGTCGCCGCGAGCCTCATCGGTGGCTGGTCGAGCATCCAGCTGCTGGCCATCACCCAACTGCTCGCCGGCTGCGTTGGCGCGCTGTCCAGCCCCAGCTCGCAAGCCGCCACCTCGCAGGTGGTGCCACCGGAGTTGCTGCCGCGAGCTGTCGCGATCCGTCGGCTGGTCAACAACACCGCGATGGTGCTGGGGTTCGGCGCCGCAGGCATGGTCGTCGCGGCGGTCGGATCAGGGTGGGCCATCGCCGTCGACGCGGCCACCTTTGCGGTGGCGGCGATCTTCTTCTCGCTGCTGCGGCTGCCGCCGGTCACCCCGTCGGCCGACAAGCCGTCGATGCTCGCCGAGGCCGTCGCGGGCGCGCGGGAGGTGTTCCGGCATACCTGGCTCTGGGCCCTCATCGTGCAGGCGCTGGTCTACCACCTCTTCTACGGCGGCGCGCAAGGCGTACTCGGGCCGATCGTCGTCAAGGACGACTTCGGCGAGGCGGCATGGGGGTGGGCGCTCGGGGCGCTCATGGTCGGGTTCATGGTCGGTGGACTGGTCACCTTGCGCTGGCGGCCACGACGGCTCGTGTATGCCGGCACGATCCTGCTCGGTCTCACCGCGTGCTTCCCGGCCGCTCTCGCCTCGCCAGTCGGGCTGACCTGGGTGCTCGTGGGAGCCTTCCTGCACGGCTTCGGGTTGGAGATCTTCAGCGTCAACTGGGACGTGGCCATCCAGCAGAACATCCCGCCGGAGAAGTTGGCCCGGGTGTTCTCCTTCGATGTAGCGGGGTCGTTCGCCGCGCGGCCGATCGGATTGGCCCTCACCGGGCCGATCGCGCAGGTGATCGGCTTCCACGCGTGGCTATTGGTCGTCGCCGGGGTCATCGTCGGCACTCTGCTTCTGGTGCTGCTCGTGCCCTCGGTCCGGCGCCTGCAACGGCTCGCCGACGGGCCCAACGACCCGGTGGCCGTCACGCCGGGCGACTAACCTCCTGCGAGTGACCGACCTCCCCGCGCCGCTGGACGCCATCGATGGCGTGCGCGAGGACGTTCGCGTGGACGTCCGCGCGGGCGCGCGTGTCGGCGACGCCGCGGCGCCGGCGACGGAGGACTTCCGGACCACGCTCACCCAACACGAGATCGTCTTCCGCTGCCCCGATCCGCAGCATGAGCTGGTCGACGTGCGGCTCTGGTACTACCTCGATCTGCCCTTACCTGACGGTCGCCGCGGGTCGCAGCCGCCGCCCCCGGACCAGCTGCAGCCGGTGCCCGGTGGGTGGGAGCTGCGCTGGCCGCTCGCCGGCCTCGACCTCGACCGGCTGGAGTACGAGTTCACCGCGGGGCGCTCGGGTCACCCGGCGGGGCCTGATGGCCGGGTCGAGCGCAGCATGTTCCCCGATCCGGGGAATCCGGAGCGCGTCTCCGGCCCGTTCAGCGGGTCATCCTGGCTCGCGCTGCCCGGGTATCAGGAGCCGGACTGGCTGGCCGCTGCTCGCTGGCCGATGGTGTCCCAGGTCGTATCCGTGCCGACGCTGAGGTCCGCCGAGGGAGCGCATGGTGCCGAGGGCGTTGAGGGAGTTGACCGGGCCGACGGCGCGGAAGCGTCTCTCGAGGTCGAGGTCGAGGTCTGGACCCCTTCGTGGGCAGGTGATCAGCACCTGCCGCTGCTCATCGCCCACGACGGACCCGAGTTCCATCGTCTCGGCGCACTCACCGACGCCATCGCCGCCTTCGGGGCGGCCGGCCGACTGCCTGCGCTGCGGGTCGCGCTGCTGCCCCCGCAATGGCGCACATCGACGTATGCCGCCGACCCGGCATACGCGGCCTGGCTGGTCGAGCAGGCGGTGCCCGCGCTGCGCGAGGCGCTGCCCACTCGGGGGCGTCCCATCCTCGCCGGCCCGAGTCTCGGCGGGCTCGCCGCGCTGCATGCGGAGTGGCACTACCCGGGCACGTTCGCCGGGCTGTTGCTGCTCTCGGGATCTTTCTTCAGGGACGAATTTGATTCGCACGAACGCGGATTCGTGCACTGGGCGCGACTGCGGGGGTTCATCGACGAGGTGTATGCCGTGGGGTCGCCTCCCAGCCGTCCGGCCGTCGCGCTGGGCTGGGGCGCCGCGGAGGAGAACCGGCATAACAACCTCGCCATGGCCGCGCGGCTGGAGCAGTTGGGGCTGAGCGTCGGCCGAGCGACCCGGCGGGACGGCCACACCTTCACCTGTTGGCGCAACCTGCTCGACCCGCTGCTGCCGCAGCTCGTCGCAGCGGCCTGGCCCGAGGAGCACTGAGCGTGATGGACCGGGTCTATGTCGAGTTGGGTACACCGTTCGGACGGGCGGGGTCGGTCATCCGCTACGGCCACTTTGGCCGCCCGGTCATCATCTTTCCCAGCGAATACGGCCGGGCCTGGGAAGCCGAGGACAAGGGCATGATCGCCGCATTGGCCCCCTTGATCGAGGCGGGCCGGATCAAGGTCTACGGCGTCGACGCCTTCGACGACCAGGGCTGGTCGGACCCGTGGCTGCCACTGGAGGAGCGGGCTCGACGCGAGATCGCCTATCAGGACTGGATCGCCGGCCCGGTGTGCGAGTGGATCGGGGCCGACAGCCCCGGAGCGACCAGTGCCCTGGTCATGGGGGCGAGCCTGGGGGCCTATCGGGCGCTGGCCATTGCGCTGCGCCGGGCCGACCTCTTCCCCGACGTCTTGGGGTTGTCCGGGTGCTACGACCCCACCCAGTGGCGGGCCTGGGGGGAACCCGGCCCCACGGCATACGCGACGAATCCCACCTGGTTCGTGCCGGACCTGCGCGGTGACCACCTGGAGTGGCTGCGGGCCCGGTTGCACGTCGTGCTCACCGTCGGGCAGGGGCAGTGGGAGGACACCACGGGGGCGATGGCCTCGACGGTGCACATGGCGGGGTTGCTGCGCGATCAAGGGGTGCGAGTTGACCTCGATATGTGGGGCCACGACGTTGCCCACGATTGGCCCTGGTGGCAGCGTCAGGCGTGCCACCATGTACCTCGGTTCTGTTGACGGGTCGGCTCGCGGGTACGGTCGGCAACGAGCTGCGACAGCCTGTCGGGGGTTTGTCGACACATGTGTCTGTGAAGGGCTGGTCGCGGTGTTAGCGTGCGCTCTGTGACGCGGGGGAGTGTGGTCATCCCGTCGCGCGGGGGAGCCCAACGCCTGCCGCGCATCCTCGACGCGCTCGTAGCCCAACAGGGCAGCGTCTGGGAGGCCGTCGTCGTCCTCGACGGCGATATCGACGACAGTGCGGCGGTCGTCGCGCGGTATGCCGTCGACCACCCCGTGCGCGCGGTGGTCTTCCCCGAGAACCAGGGTCGCGCGGCTGCGCTCAATTCGGGGTTCGCGACGGCCGAGGGGGATGTGCTCATCCGGGCCGACGACGACCTGGCACCCGGGGTCGACTATGTCGCCCGCCATGTCGCCCACCACGAGGCCGCCTGGGCGCGTGGCGAGGAGGTCGGCATCGTCGGGATGTGTTGGGACGTCTTCCCGGCCACGCCCTACAGCCGGGCCTATGGCGAGGCCGCCGACCGGCGGATCCGCGCGACGGCATACCAGGCTCCGGCCGACCAGACCTGGCGCTACTGGTGCGGCAATGTGTCGACCTCTCGGGCGACCTACGACCGGATCGGGCCCTATGACGAGGCCTTCCGCGCCTATGGCATGGAGGACATCGACTGGGGCTATCGGCTGCATCGGGGCGGCGTGCCGGTGCGGATCGAGGCCGACGTGGCCTGCGCGCATCACTCGACGGCGATGACGACGGCCGAGCGGGCGACTCGGGCGTTCTCGTCCGGGGCCTCGCGGCGGGCCTTCGAGCGCAAGCACGGGGCCGGGCCGCTGGCGGCGACGTCCGGGGACTCGGCGATGGCTTCGGGCGGTGCCGTCGCGGCCCCCTCGCAGGGTGGCCTCCCGCAGGAGGCCTGGTCGGCGCTCGTGCGCACCACCGCGCGCGGACTCACCGCCGCGCGAGTGCGTCAGTATGCCGGTCTGGTCGATCGCGTGCTGCCGGTCCTGCCGCGGCCGATCGGCGAGAAGGCCGTGGCTCTCGTCGTCGAGTCTGCTGGGTTGGCCGGACTGTCCAGTTCGTCGCGCGACTGAGCGCCTAGACTCCGCGATCATGCGCCGGTTGGTCATCGCCCCCCACATGGACGACGAGTCCCTCGGGTGCGGCGGGCTGCTCGCGAAATACGGGCCGGAATGTCGAGTGGTGGCCGTCGCCGACTCGGGGCCGGTGCGGGCCGCCGAGCATGCTCGTGCGCTGGAGTTGCTCGGGGTGACCGATGCGGTGGCCCTCGGTCTGCCCGACACGGCGCTCGGCCAGGACATGCCCCGGCTGGTGCGGGAGTTGGACCGGCAGTTCTGCGAGTTCCGGCCCGACGAGGTCTACCTCCCCTATCCGTCCCTGCACCAGGACCACATCGCGGTCTATGAAGCCGGCATGCGGGCCTCGCGGGCGTCGATGAGCTCCTCGCATTGGTTCCCCCCGACTGTGCTGGTCTACGACATCGCCGCCTATGACCTCAACCTCTATCCCACCGACCTGCGCTGGAACGTCTTCGAGTCTCTGACCGACGAACAGGCCGAGCTCAAGCGACTGGCCTGCGCGGCATACGAGTCGGAAAGTCCGGGCGGCGCGCACCCGATGAACTCCGTCAAGGACATTGCGCGAGCGGTCGGCAACATGCGCCTGACCGAGTTCGCCGAGCAGTACGCCCTGGTGCGTCTGGTGCGCTCGTGAGTGCTGTGTGGGCGGGGCTGGGCATCCGCACGCCTGCCGATCTGCCGCTCTTGGGCGCGGGGGAGCGGCGGCTGGTCGGCATCCACCAACCCGACCTGCTGCCCTACTCGGGGTTCTGGTTCAAGATGGCCGTCTCTGATGTGTTCGTCGTCGCGGTGCATGACCAGTTCCAGAAGCACGGCTACCAACGCCGGGTCACCATGCGCGAGCGCTGGTGCTCGCACGAACTCGTCGGCAAACCCGCGCTCCTGCCGATCTCCTCTGTCGTGGTGCGTGACGGCTGGCAAGGTCGCCTCTGCGATGTGGTGCGAGGCCGGTATGCCGGCTCGAGGCACTGGCGCACCCGCGGGGTGGATCTGCTGGAGCGGATCTCGGGGTGCGCGGTGGCCGGCGAGCAGACCCTCGACCAGGTCAACCTGGCGTTGGTCGCCGTGGTGCGCGAGCTGCTGGGGATCACCACGCCGCTGGTCGTGACGGCGCCGCCGGTGCACTCCGGGGTTGCGCGACTGGTCGAACAGGTGGGCCTGGTCGGCGGCACTGGCTACCTTTCCGGCACTGGCGGGGCGGCATACATGGGGTCGGACCCGGCCGCGCCGTTCGTGGCCGCGGGGCTGGATCTCGTGTGGTCCGACCATCAGATGAGCACCGGCGACTCGATCGTCAGCGTGCTGCTCGACGAGGACGACCCCATGTCCATCGTTCTGGCCCGCCACCCGCACTGACGGGATTCGGCAACGAGGCGTTGGATGTGGCGGAATGCGTCACCGGTGACGCTTTCTGCCACACGTAGTGGTGGAGGGGAGCCGTGCGGACCTTGGGCTGAGGCTGGGAGCGGGACTAACGGCATACCGAATGGTCGTGCGGCGGGAGACCATGAGAATAGGGCGCACAGTCGCGCGGTGCGGCGCGGCGCCCACCCGAGGGAGTGACCCATGGAACAGATCCGAAGGCACCTCGTAGGGCTCCTGTTGGGAGTCGAGGAGGACTGGCCGCAGGCGTTCGACGCGATCCTGCGCCGGGTCGGGCCGATCACGACGGCGCATGGGCAGACGCACACCTTTGACACCGAGCGGCTGACCATCGAGCCGTTCGACCTGGCCGACCCCGTGCGGGCCGACCTCGTCATCGACCGGCTGGCGCACTGGTACTACCACCCGCGCGAGTGGCTCAAGAAAGCCGCCCTCGTCAACGGCACCTACCTGCTCAACAGCCCCTTCACCTTCCAGTCGATGGAGAAGCACAGCGCCTATTGCGCGATGATCCGGCTCGGCCTCAAGGTGCCGCGCACCGTGCTGGTGCCCTATAAGAACCCCGTCGACAACGACCGCTGGGCCTACACCTCGGCCAAGTACAACCTGCACTTCGACCTGTCTGCCATTGCCGAGGATCTCGGTTACCCGCTCTACATGAAGCCCTTCGACGGCGGCGGCTGGCGCGGCGTCTCGCGCATCACCAATGCCGAGGAGTTGCACCGCGCCTACGACGAGTCGGGCGAGATGCTCATGCACCTGCAGGCGACGGTGGAGTACGAGAAGTTCGCGCGCGCGCTCACCATCGGCGCGGAGACTCAGGTGCTCGACTTCCGGCCCGACAAGCCGATGCATGCCCGGTATGCCGTGGCCTCGGACTTCCTCTCCGAGTCGGCGGCGGAGGAGACCCGGGCGATCAGCCGGATCGTCAACGCGTTCTTCGGGTGGGAGTTCAACTCGGCTGAGATGCTCGTCGCCGGCGATGAGGTCTACCCGATCGACTACGCCAACGCCTGCCCCGATGTCGCGGTGACCTCGCTGCACTACTACTTCCCGTGGGCCATCGCCGCGCTGGTGCGTTGGTCGGTCTACTGCCTGGCGACCGGACGGCGGCGTTCCCCGGCGGACCTGCAGACCCAGCGCTATTTCGCCATCGCCGACGACCCGGCTTTGGACTACCGGGCCAAGCTGGCGGCATACAGCGACTTGGCCGAGGAATACCTCGACACCGAGCGTTACCAGCAGTGGTGCGCCGAGCATCTGCCACACCTGGACGAGCAGGTACTGGAGTGGGTGAGCTCAACGGACTTCGACCGGGTGCTCAAGGAGACGGTCGTCGCGACCTATCCGCCGCATGAGCATCACCATTTCCTCGACTACTTCCACGGGTTGGTCGACCAGTGGATCGTCGATGAGGCGCGCCGGCTCCGAGTCCCCCAACACTGAGCGGGCTCGATCGGCGTTCCCGCTGAGGTCTATGCTCGTCCGCATGGAATCAGATAGTCTGATTCCATGCGGACCGTGACAGCGACTCAAGCCAGTCGAGGGTTTGCTGCCCTGCTGGACGAGGTCGAGCGCGGCGGTCGCGTGCGGATCACCCGAGGAGGACGGACGATCGCCACGATCTCGCCCGCAACTGCCGGAAATGGTGCCGCGGTCGTGGATCTGCTCACGCGGTCTGGGCTGGAAGCGGGCTTCGCCGATGATGTCGAGGCGGCCCGATCGCTGCCCTGGGAAGGGCCGGCGTGGGTCGCAGATTGATCCTGGACACCGGAGTTCTCATCGCGGCGGAACGCTCCCGGCTGCCCCTGAGTTCCGTCATCGGCCCGGACGACGACGTCGCAATCGCCTCGGTGACGCTCGCCGAACTCTGGGCCGGCGTGGACCTCGCTGCCTCCACCCAGCAGCGCGACCGCCGGGCTGCTTTCGTCGAGGCGGTCACTGGTGTGTTGCCGGTCGAGCCGCATGACGAGGCGGTCGCGCGGGTTCATGGCGGCCTGCTGGCGACGGTCCACCGGCTGGGCAAGCCGCGCGGCGCCCACGATCTGCTCATCGCGGCAGTTGCCGTGGCGACAGACCGGATCCTGGTCACGACCGACCGCAACGCCGGCCTTGGCGACCTCCCAGGTGTCACCTGCGAGGTCGTGACCGGCCGCTCAGCGTCGCCGTAAACGTCTCTGCCGTCGTTCGCCTGGCAGGAACGGGCCCGTCGTGGACTTGCGGCCGCACGGCATACTCGCCTGCGTGCCAGCGCCTGCCGCTCCATCCCGTATGCCGTCCGGTCCCGACCGCGTTGCGGTCACCTTCGGGATGACCCCCGACGAGGAAGGCTGGCCGCCGATCGGGTCCGAGACCCTGTGGGCGCAGCCGCTCGGGGAGGGCCGCTATCGGCTCGACACGGTGCCGTTCTTCGTGCCCGACCTGGCCGTGGGTGACGTCGTCACCGCAGCACCCGATGACGACGGTCGGCTCTGGGCGCAGCGCCGCGAGTCCACCGGCGGGCATGGCACGATCCGCGTCATCCCCTTGCTCGACGGCTCGCTCCTGGGCAGCACCCAGGCCCTGGTGTCGGCGCTCAGCCAGAGCCTGGTCGACCTGGGGCCGGGGGTGCGCTGGGAAAGTGCCGGGCCGGCATACTCGCTCGTCGCTCTGGACCTGACCCCCGACCTCGACGCGACCGAGCTGGCCCGCGTGCGCAACTGGCTGGAGGCGGGTCAGGCCGACGGGGCGTGGGAGTACGAGGAATCCTGCGTCACGCCGGCGTGGCTGGCGCTCTGACTGCCCGGCCCGCGCGGAGGGTCGCCACCGCGCCGACGAGCAGCACCGCGACTGCGACGACGAGGAGTTGGACCAGCGCGCTGAAGGCGAGGTACATCGGCAGCGCGTCGGGGACGGTCCAGGTCACCGTCGGCCCCCACGCCCAGGTGTAGGACGCGATCGGCAGCGCCAGCACGGTCGCGACCGCGACACCGACCGCCCAGACGGCGTGCGGCGCTTCGGCGCGGGACGGGCGGCGCCCCCGCCACATCACCAGCAGAGCTGCGGCCAGTGAGAGGGCGGTGGCCATCGCGGTTGCGTTGACGATCTCGCCCGCGGACATGACCGAGGAGAGCGAGTAGGTCTTGCCGGTCACCATCCAATACGCCTGCCAGACCAGCAGGTATGCCGCCGCACCGGCGAATGCCCACAGCGCGGTGCGGCGGTTGCGGACGATCCAGAGCACCAAGCCGCCGATGGCCAGGAGTGCGGCGAGGATCAGGGCGGGGGCACGACCGGCCCGGTCGCCGGTGAGCCAGTCGGCCCGGATCTCGTCCATGGTGGCCTGGCCGTACTGCGTGGGAGTGCGCTGGGCCGGCTGCGCATCTGCCGGGGGTGCGACGGTGGTCGCGATGGGCTGAGTCGATCTGCTGAGGTCGCCCTGATAGCGCTTGACGAGCAACGCCTGTTGGGCGACCTGGGCGGCTCCGAGCGCGGAGCGGGCGGTGTCATCGAGCTGGAGCATCGCGAGCGCGGCTTCGCCTTGGGCGGCCTGCAGCACCCGCGTGCCGGCCAGCACCGCGAGCGTCGGGGCGACATCTGCCTGTTGCACATCGGGGGCGGCGCCGGGCCGCACGCCCGCGCCGACCAGCACCAATGGCTCGGTGACGACGATGTCCTCGGGTCCGCCATGGCCGCCAGTGTCGAGGTGGCCGTGATCGGAGACCACGAGCAGGGCATCGCGGGTGAAGTCGAGTGCCCCCGCGACCTGGGCCAGGCGCGCGTCGACCTTGGTGGCCGCCGTGCGCCAGGCCGGGCTGGTGCCGCCGCCCGCGTGGTGGCCGGCGTGGTCGACCTCGTTGAGGTGCAGGAGGACGAAATCGGCCTGGTCGCCGCGCAGCATCGCGACGGTCGCGTCGGTCGACTCCTGGTCGGCCGCGTCGGTCTCCTCGTGGACGAAGTGCGTAGTGGTCAGTGCGCTGGGGGGCACCAGCGGGGTGAACCAGTCCGACCCCACGACCGCCGTGCGCCGGCCGGCGTCCTTGGCTGCGGCGAAGATGTTGTCGACCGGCCATACCGGAGCGGTCGCGGGGTCGGTGGGGTTCATGACGGGGGCGCCGTGCCGGTCCGGCCAGGCCCCGGTGAGCAGCACGGTCCACGACGGCACGGAGTAGGACGGGGTGTGGGAGTGAACCGTGGCCGAGGCGCCCTTGGTCCGCAACTGGGCGAGGAACGGCATGACGGTCGAGTCGGTTGCCGTGTCGACCCGCAGGCCATCGACGAGCACCATGACGACCTTGCGTGCGAGCGGCTGGGTGGGGGGCGCGGGCTTCGCGGCCGAGGTGGAGGCGGAGTCGGCCACCGTCGCGGTCAACGGCGCCCGGAAGTCATAGAGCGAGGCCATCAGCGCGGTTGCCCAGGTGTAAGCCAGCCCCGCCAGGGCCAGGCACACCACCGCGGCAACGGCCCTGCGGATCCACCTCGACGTCCCGGTCATCCCGCGAGTATGCCGTCTGCTCACCTCCCGCGGTCGTTCCAGACGGGCCGCTCTTCGCGTCCTCCCCTTGGTCACAGATCGCGATCACCTCACTTGGGTGCCGCTATAGCGTGCGCCAAGTTCACTGATCGCGATCAGTGGTGACGTGCGGAGGTGATCGCACGGCATACGCTCCGGTTTATCGGGAACGAGGCAGGTGCAGCGCACAGCAGGCACGATGGCCTCTGGCGGCGACGAACGAACGGAGCACAGCCATGGCATACGCGACCTACGAACAGGCCATCGCGAAGAAGGCGACGAGCAACGACCTCGTGAAATACGTCGTCGAGCAGGTCTCGCTGCTCGGTGACGGCCAGAACGCGACCATCGACTTCCTCGACCGCGCGGCGGTGGGGGAGTTCTGCCGGGCGCTCGGCTTCGCCGCCGACCGCAACTGGGCCGCGCTGCCGCTGGAGGAGATCTCCCCCGAGGACGCGACCGGCGCCAAGGTCGTGCCTGCCGACGAGGCGGCCAAGATCCTGGCGTGCGTCAAGGTGATGTTCAGCCGCGGCAAGCTCGCCCCCAGTGACGAGGGCACGCCCGCGCCGCACATCCTCAACGACTTCCTGCCCGCCGGCACGACCTACCGCGGCAAGAAATGCCTCGGCCACCTGTGGGAGTGGCAGTACGCCCTCGCCGTCGAGCTCGAGCACGGGCGCTACCGCGGCACCAATGTCACCAACAACCACCCGGTCCTCACCGCCCTTGTGGTGCTGGCCCACCTGTCTGAGGACGCGCTCTACTACGCGCGGCTCTGGGTCATGGAGACCGAGGGCGAGCTGCTCAACGCCCAGCTCGACCGCGCGCCCTTCAAGGAGCTGCACGAGACCCTCGAAGTCCTGCAGCGCGCCCAGCGGCACAAGGCCCAGCGCATTGCCGAGAAGGTCGCCGCTGCATGATCGCCCGGTGGGTCCGACGCGCGCTCGCGGTGGTTGCCACCGCGGGCGCAGTCGGGTTGCCCGCCCTCGGTATGCCGTCCGCAGCCCATGCAGCGCAACTCGCCTCTGCGCCAGTCGATTTCGCATCGAAACCAGGGGGTATGCCGTCCAGTGCGTTGGCCTCGCAACTGGGCTTTGCGCCAGTCGGGTTGGGCGACGGCCGGGTCCGCGCGAACGTCGTCGAGGAGCAGCGCTGGGTGCCGGTGCGGGCCGAGCCGGACGGCACCCCCGTGGCTCTGGACGTGTCGATCTGGCGTCCGGACACCCCCGGTGAGCGCCCCGCCGTGCTGCTGGCGCATGGCTTCGGCGGGAGCAAGGCCGACCTCGTGCAACGGGCCACCGACCTCGTCGCGGATGGCTACGTGGTCCTCGGCTGGTCGGCCCGCGGCGCGGGTGACTCGGGCGGGCGGATCCACCTTGACGACCCTGACTACGAAGTCGCCGACGCCCGCGCCCTGGTCGACCTGCTGGTCGGGCGTCCCGACGTCATCCAGGAGGAACCCGGCAACCCGCGGGTGGGGGTCGTCGGCGCCTCCTATGGCGGGGCGTTGGCGCTCATGCTCGGCGCGACGGACTCGCGCATCGACGGTGTCGCCGCCGTCGTGACCTGGCACGACCTGGCCGATGCCTTCTTCCCGCAGCAGGTCGTCGGCAGCGACCAGCCCGGGCCGTTCAAGGCGCTGTGGGCCTCGCGCTTCTTCGGTGGCGCCTCGCTGGCGGGAGCCACGGGAGCCACGGGAGCCACGGGAACGACGGGAGCCACGGGAACGACGGGAGCCACGGCGCTGTGCGGGCGGTTCGACCCGACCGTGTGTCGGCTCTTCCTGCAGGCCGCCGAAACCGGCCAGCCGAGCCCGGAACTGCTCACTCTGCTGCGCGCCCACAGCCCGGCGTCGTTGTTGACCGGCCTCAAGGTGCCGACCTACCTCGTGCAGGGCATGTCCGACACCCTCTTCGGGCTGGAGCACGCCGATGCGACCGCCCGCGTCCTGCAAGCCCAACGCACCCCCGTCGCGGTCCGCTGGATCGACGGCGGCCACGACGGCCTCAGCACGACCGCGGAGGCCGATGAAGCCGCGCTCAAGGCATTCCTCTTCGGCACGCTCAACTCCCGCCTCGGCATCAAGGGCGTCGCCGGGTTTGTGTATGCCGGGCCCGTCCCGCGCCGCCAGACCGTCGCACCGATCTACTCCCTGCCCACCTATCCCGGGCTGGCGCAGGCCACCCGCGCCTCGGTCGCAATGACCGACGGCGGGCCTCGCGCCCTGCTCAACCCGCCTGGCGGCCTACCCGCATCCCTCACGACGCTGGCCGGTGCGACGATCCCGGGAGGTGCCGGCACGGCATACCAATTAGCTGCTCTGCCAGGGCAATCGGCTGCCTTCGACACAGCGCCCCTGGACGCGCGACGGGACATCGGCGGTGCTCCGCGCGTGCGGCTCACGGTGACCTCGACGGGGTCGTCCGTGACGCTGTTCCTCAGCCTCTGGCAGGTGACCGGCGACGCCGCGACCCTCGCCCGCAAGCTCGTCGCCCCGGTGACCATCCCCACGACTCCGGGCCAGCCCACCACGGTCACCGTCGACCTGCCCGCGGCCAATTGGACCGTCGAATCCGGTTCGCGCCTGCGGCTGTTGGTCACCACCACCGACTCGGCGTATGCCGTGCCCCGCGCCGCCCGCCTCGACCGCGTGGCCATCGACGGGGCCACGATCGACCTGCCCTCGCTCGATGGCACCCGGGTGTCCGGCGAGAGTGACCTGGACACCGAATCCCTCGGGGTTGCCGCAGCCCTGCTGGCCGCGCTCGCGGTCTGGGGGGTGACGGCATTCCTGGCCCGGCACCGACGCACCCACCTGCCCGAGCGGCCCGACCTCAAGGGGGTGCCGCTCGTCGTCGACGGGCTCGTCAAGACCTATGCCGACGGCCACCGCGCTGTCGATGACGTGACCTGGCGAGCCGAGCGCGGCCAGGTGGTCGGTCTGCTCGGCCCCAACGGAGCCGGGAAGACGACGACGTTGCGGATGGTGCTCGGCCTCATCGCCGCGGACGCTGGTCACGCGTATCTCAATGGCGTTCCGGTGCAACCGGGTTCGCGCGCTCTGCGGCACGTGGGCGCGCTCGTCGAGGGCCCCGGGTTCCTGCCGCACCTCACCGGCCGACAGAACCTGCACGCCTTCTGGGCGGCCACCGGCCGAGACCCCGCCGAGTCCCACCTGGATGACGTGCTCGACGTCGCCGCGCTGGGCGGAGCGATTGACCGTCCGGTGCGCTCCTATAGCCACGGGATGAAGCAGCGCCTCGGCATCGCTCAGGCGATGCTCGGGCTGCCCGACCTGCTCATCCTCGACGAGCCGACCAATGGCCTCGACCCGCCGCAGATCGCCGCGATGCGCCCGATGCTGCAGCGCTATGCCGCCGCCGGCCGCACCGTCGTCGTGTCCAGCCACCTGCTCGCCGAGGTCGAGCAAACCTGCTCCCACGTCGTGGTCATGCACGCCGGGCGAGTGGTCACCTCGGGCACGGTCGCCGAGCTCGTCGACTCCGCCGACACCACCGTGGTCTGGTTGGCGCCAGCGACGCCTCCCGCCGCAGTGGATGATGTGGCTGACCGGCTGCGCGCGCACGCGGGGGTCGCGGACGTCGAGGTGGTCGCCGACGAGGGAGAGCCGCGCCTGGTCGTCACTGCCGGTATGCCGCGCGCCGACCTCGTGCGACTGCTCACCGCCCAGGGCGCCGACGTCGTGGGGCTGAGCAGCCGTCGCCACTTGGAGGAGGCCTTCCTCGGGGTCATCGCGGCGGCCGGAGAGGCGTCGGAGACCGCGGTGAACGGGCGCGCCAAAGAGAAGAGTCTGAGCGATCGACTGCGACAGGTGAGAGCCCGATGAGCAGCTCATCTCAGCCGCGGCCGCCCCGTGGCCGCCACGCCGCCCCCGATGACACTGCGTCCGGTCGCTCTGGGTTCAGCCGCACTGGATCCGGCCGCCATGCCGCCGCGCCGACCGGACCGCCCCTCAGCCTGCGCTCCGAACTCCGCCGCCAGACCGGCCGCCGTCGTACGCTCTGGGCGTTCGCCTTGCTGCTGGCCCTGCCGCTGGTCCTCGTTGCCGCCTTCGCCATCGGTCGCTCCAGTGGGCCGGCCACCGGCACCCGCCTGGTCGACCTGGCCACGCTGGGCAGCGCCAACTTCACCCTTTTCACCCTGGTCGCGGCCTCGGAGTTCCTCCTGCTCGTGCTCGTCGCCCTCTTCGCCGGCGACCCGGTGCCGTCGGAGGCGTCCTGGTCAACGCTGCGCTACCTGCTCGTGGCGCCGGTCCCGCGGGCCCGCCTGCTCACCAGCAAGCTCGTCGTCGCGATCGCCACCATCGCGGTGGCCCTGGTCGCCCTGGTCGTCTGGTCATTGCTCGTCGGCACCGTCGCCTATGGCACGGCCCCCTTCACCAACCCGGCAGGCGGGGTCCTGGAGTGGCGCGAGCTGCTGCCCCGGGTGGCGGCGGCCACGGCATACCTGTTCGTCACGTTCTTGCAGGTCGCGGCGTTCGCGTTCTGGATGGGCGTGCGCACCGACGCGCCGCTGGCCGCGGTCGGCGGCGCCGTGCTCGTCACCATCGTCACCTCGATCCTCGGCCAGATCGAACCGCTCGGTGACCTGCGGCACGGGCTGCCGCTGTATTACCAGCGCGCCTTCCTCGACCTGTTCACCCCCGCGATCGACTGGACCGGAATGCGGCACGGCGCGCTGTGGTCGCTGCTGTATGCCGTGGTGTTCACCGCCCTGGCCTATCGCACCTTCCGGCGCAAGGACGTGCTGAGCTGAGCCGCCTGGGCGGCCGCGGCGCGCTGGGCGCCGTGCGGTCGCTGGGCCGCACCCGCAGCCGCAGCCGCAGCCGCGCCCGCCGTCGCGCCCGGCGGGGCCGCCGGGCGGGTGCCCGCGAGGGCCAGCGTGAGCCGCAGCACCTCCTCCGGATCGTCGAGCCGGTCACCGAACAGCTCGCGCAGCTGGGCCATGCGATAGCGGACGGTTTGGGGGTGCACGTAGAGCGCTTCGGCGACGAGCTCGCGGCGGCCGTGCAGGAGCAGCCAGGCCCGGAGGGTCTCCTCCAGGCGCGCCCGGGTGGCCGGTCGCTGGCCGGCCAGGGGAGCCAGCGCCTGCTCGGCCAGGTCGGCCAACGCCTCCGGATCGGCATTGAGCAGCAGGGTGACCAACTGGGTGTCGGTGTCGAGGGTGGCTCGGCCGGCCGGGCGCGGCAGCGACTGCCCCCGCACGACCCGGGTAAACGACGAGCGGGCCTGCAACCACGGCCGCTCCGGGCCGACGATCGCGCCGCGCCCGTCGAGCTGGCGCAGCAGCCGCTCCCGGTCGCGACCGGCCAGGTCGGGCACCAACAGCACGGCCTGCCCCTCGGCCACTCCCGGCAGGTCGGTCGAGGCGATGAGGGTGCGGCCGTCGAGGGACCCGAGGACCGCCCGCGCCTGGCCCTCCGGCAGCAGCACGGCGGTGAGGGTTCGCGGTGGCGTCCATTCGGCCCGCACCGCGACCTCGGCGAGGGCGGTCTCCTGCGCGCCGCGCACCACCATGACGGCCAGCCGCTCGCGCTCGCGCTCGCGCGCCCGCCCGAGCAGCCGCAGCTCGTCGGCGTGCCCGGCCAGGCTGGCGGCCGACAAGGCGTCGATATAGGCGAACACCAACTCGGCGAAGGATCCCAGAGTTTGCGCCGAGACCCCGGCGGCCACCGCCTCGTGCGAGAGACCCCGCCACGAGACTCGGGCTCCGACCCGGTATGCCGCGAGGAGTGCGTCCATGGACCGGCCACTGCGGGCCTCGCCACGGCCCAACTCGTAGGCACCCGCGGTGCTGGGGGCGATCGGCTCGGCCGCCGACCCGGTGTTGCCCGAGCGAGCCAATTCCAGGAAGTTGACCAGCGCGAGCTGCACCGCCGACCGGATGGCGGCACCCATCGCGCCGGTGAAGGCCCGCGAATAGCTCGGCACCTCCCGCACGATGGTCGCCACTGCCTCCTCGGCCACGGCGGGCACCGAGTCGCGTAACCGGACGAAAGCGGCCTCGTCCAGCCAGCGGTGCGGTATGCCGTCGCTCATAACCGGCATTTTGTCACTTCGGAACAAAAAGTCGAGGGAAGTTCACGTGGAGTCGTCAGGGTTCTCACTCCCAATCACGGGAGAATTGGTGACATGTCCGTAACGGCTGCCCCTGCTCGACGCCTGCATTCGCTTCGCACCCGAGCGTGGAAGGTCGCCGAAGCGGTCGCCAAGCCGCTGCTGCCCCCCGACACCTTCGACCTATTTGCGCCGCTGCGTCCCACAGCGGACGTGTTGGCCGGCCGGGTCGAGCGCGTTCACCTGGAAACCGCCGACGCGGCGACCATCGTCATCCACCCTGGCGCCGGCTGGCAGGGCCATGTGCCCGGCCAATACGTGCGCCTCGGCGTCGACATCAACGGCGTGCGGCACTGGCGCACCTACTCGTTGACCTCGCTCGTCGCCAGCCCCGACGAGCGCATCTCGATCACCGTCAAGGCGATCCCCGATGGCCTGGTCAGCCGTTATCTCGTCCACGAGATCGCCGTCGGTGACCTGGTCCACCTCGACCAGGCGCAGGGTGATTTCGTCCTGCCGAGCCCGCGTCCGCGCAAGGTCCTCTTCGTCACCGGCGGCAGTGGCGTCACCCCGGTCATGGGCATGCTGCGCAACCACCTCGACGAGCTCGGTGACGTCGTCATGCTGCACTCCGCGCCCACCGAGCACGACGTCATCTTCGCCGGTGAACTGCGCGACCTCGCCGCCGCCGGGCGGATGCGCTATGTCGAACGGCATACCGACGCTGAGGGCATGTTCGCCTTCGTCGACCTGCCCGCGGTCGTGCCCGACTGGCTCGACCGCGAGGTGTGGGTCTGCGGCCCGAGCGGCATGCTCGACGCGGCCCAGACCTGGTATGCCGCCGCCGGCCTGGAAGAGGCGTTGCACGTCGAGCGGTTCCGGCCGCACATCGTCGCCGGCGGCGAGGGCGGGATGCTCACCTTCGCCAGCAGCAAGCTCGTCTTCGCCGGTGACGGCGACACCCCCATCCTCGAGACGGCCGAAGCGGCCGGCGTGCTCATGCCGTCGGGCTGCCGGATGGGCATCTGCTTCAAGTGCGTGCTCCCCCTCACCGAAGGTGCCGTCCGCGACCTGCGCACCGGCGAGATCACGTATGCCGCCCCCGGAGACGGGGTCGTGGTCCAGACCTGCGTTTCGGCCCCCGCCGGCAACTGCGAGATCGCCCACTGATGCGTTCGCCCCTGATGCGGCCGCTACTGATGCGGGCGTCTATCCCCGTCGCGACGGCACGGTCGACCGAGCCCGCGATGTCACCTTTCGTCAGCCTGACCCGTCCCACCGCCCGCCTGGGCGCCACCGAAGGAGCCCACCGATGACTCTCGTCGCCGAGCCCACTCTGGACATCGACGCGCATGACCACTCGGTGCACCCGCACGACAAGCAGGTAGCAGCGCTGGCCCGCAACTCGCGGTTGTCCGTCGTCGGCAGCCCGACCCGCGTGCTACACCCCAAGCCCTCCGGCCGCCCCGATCCGACCGCGCACCTGTCGGCCGCCGACCTGGAAGCCCTCGGCCGCGAGCTCGACGCGCTGCGCCAGGAGATCCTCGATTCGCGCGGAGCCAGCGACGCGGCATACATCCGGCGCACCATCGCCGCGCAGCGCTACATCGAGCTCGGTAGCCGACTGGTGCTGCTCTTCTCGCTCTTCCCGCCGGCCTGGCTGCTCGGCACCGCGGGCCTCACCGTCTCCAAGATCCTCGACAACATGGAGATCGGCCACAACGTCCTGCACGGGCAGTGGGACTGGATGCGCGACCCCAAGATCCACTCGACGACCTGGGAGTGGGACTTCGTCTCCCCGGCAGCGCAGTGGAAGGAGACGCACAACGAGACCCACCACACCTACACCAACGTGCTCGGCAAGGACTCCGACCTGGGCTACGGGCTGTTCCGGGTGGACCCCGATCAGGAGTGGACGCTCAAGTCGCTGGCCCAGCCGTTCTGGAGCCTGCTCAACGCCATCTTCTTCGAGTGGGGCATCGCGTCGTACGACCTGCAGCTGCACAGCATCATCAAGGGCGAGCTGCCCAAGGAGGAGGCCGACGCCCGCTGGCAGGCGCTGCGCACCAAGATCATCAAGAAGCTCGGCAAGGAATACGTCCTGTGGCCGCTGCTGTCCGGCCCGTCCGCCTTCACGACGATGGCCGCCAACGCCACGTCCAGCATCCTGCGCAACCTCTGGGCCAACGGCGTCATCCTTTGCGGTCACTTCCCCTATGGCGTTGACACCTTCGCCACCGACTCGATCGATGGTGAGACCCGCGGGCAGTGGTACGTCCGGCAGATGCTCGGCTCGGGCAATATCTCCGGGCCCTGGCTGGTCCACTTCTTGTCGGGCAACCTGTCGCACCAGATCGAGCACCACCTCTTCCCCGACCTTCCGAGCAACCGCTACTACGAGATCGCCCCCCGGGTGCGGGAGATCTGCCAGCGCTACGGCCTGCACTACGTCACCGGGTCCTACCCCAAGCAGGTTGCCTCGGCGTGGGCCAAGGTCATCGTCCTCGCCTTGCCGAACAAGCAGCCCGACCGCTCGCGGCTCTCGGTCGTCGCGGAGGCTGCCAGCGACGCGTGGGCGGCCCGCAAGGCCAAGCGTCAGGCGCGCCGCGCGGTTCGCTAAGCGGCTGTCGGTATGCCACTCGGTATGCCGTGTGGTCGGCTGGGCGGCGAGCCCACCGCGGCAGATAACTAGACAAACCTTGAACACCATGTCACTCTAGGGTCACTGAATCTAGACACACGCTCGACGTTCGTTGACAGCGGTGACCATCGCCGCACGTCGACGGTCGTCGAGGGTGGCCGGGAAGGCGCACTTCCGGGCAGACCCTGGAGGCCACATGGACAATGCTTCGCGCCCGACGTCGCAGGACCGGGTTAGGCAGGTCACCGTCACGGTCGCCGAAGTCGCGTGCATCATCGGCACGCTCGTCGGCGTCGGCGTCATCGGCACCCGCGTCGAGGAGTCCAGCGGTGGCCGTCTCGCGGCCGACGCCACCCTCATCGCCCCGGCCACCCCGGCCTTCTCGATCTGGTCGGTCATCTATCTCGGCCTGGCGGCATACACCGTCTGGCAGTGGCTGCCGCGCAACGCGACCGACCCGCGCGCCCGCGCGACCGGATGGCTGGCCGCCGCCTCGATGGTCCTCAACGCCGCTTGGCTGCTGGTCACCCAAGCCGGCTGGCTCTGGGTGAGTGTTGCGGTGATCTTCGCGCTGGTGATCGTGCTGGCCCGCCTGGTCGACCGGCTCGGCGAGCTGCGTCAGCTGGCCGGGGGCCTAGCCGACCGCCTCATCCTGGACGGAACCTTCGGTCTCTACCTCGGCTGGGTCGTCGTCGCGAGCTGCGCCAATGTCGCCGCCACGCTGGTCGCGTCCGGCGTCAACCCGCCGTCGGCGGTAGCGCAGGGGATGACCGTCCTGGTGCTGGCCGTCGCAGCCGGCATCGGCAGCTGGCTCGCCCGCCGTCTCGGCGCTCGGTATGCCGTGGCCCTCGCCATGGCGTGGGGATTGGGCTGGATCGCCGTAGGGCGCTCGATGGCCGAGCCGCAATCGCTCGTCGTCGCGGTGGCTGCCGCGGCCGCCGCCGCGATCGTCCTGCTGTCCACCGTCCTACAGCGGCGCCGACTGGAGGCATCGAACCGCCCCATCTCCCGTTCGTCGCACGGCATACCGAAGGCAGGTGTGGGGTATGGCGCCTAAGGTGATGGAGATGAGCCGCCCGCTGACCGTGTCAGCGTCGATGCCCGAGGGATTCGGCGCCGCGCTGCCGCCCGAGCTCGACCCGGCGATCCGGGCCTGGCAGCGGCGGGAAGCCGAGTTGCGGGCCGAGATCGCCGCCCGCGCCACGCGGCCAGCACCCGGTATGCCGGTCGGTTTCGACCTCGCGGGCATGCGCGCGCTCGAGCGGGAAGTCTCCGACCGACTGGCCCGCGAGTTCACTGCCCCGGTGCCCGAGGGGGTCGTCATCGAGGACCTCACCGCGGGGGGTGTGCGGGTCCGTCGTTACCGCCCCGCGTTGCAGGTAGCGACCGATGCGCCGCTGCCGACCCAGATCTGGTTGCACGGCGGTGGCTTCGTCGTCGGCGCCGTCGACGAGGAGGTCAACGACCGGATCCTCGGCATGCGCGTCGCCCTCAGTGGATTCCAAATCCTTTCGGTGGACTACCGCCTCGCGCCAGAACACCTCTACCCGGCTGCGGTCCAGGACGCTCTCGCCGTGATCGGCGCAGTGGCGGCCGATCCGTTGGCCTGGGGGGCGGCACCCGGGCAGCTCGGGCTCGGCGGGGCGTCAGCGGGCGCGATGATCGCCGCTTCCGCCGCGCTGCGTCTGGGCGCCACCCGCCCTGGGCTGCTGCGACACCTCTGCCTCGAAGTCCCGCCGGTCACCCTCGTGCCGCATGGGGCGTCGTGGACGGCATACGCGCCGCTGTTGGGGTCGACCGATGCCCTCGCGCTCGCCGCACTCGCCTACCTCCCCTCCGCCACGCTCGACGACGGGTATGCCGTGCCGCTCACCCTCGCGCAACAAGGCCGGGCCGCGGGACTGCCGCCGACCACCATCCTCACCGCGGAGTTCGACGCCCTGCGGGACGGCGCCGAGGAGTTCGGCCGGTTGCTGGGGGAGGCCGGTGTGCCGACGCATGTCATGCGCGGCGAGGGCCACGTGCACGCCTCGTCGTTCCTCACCCGGACCTTCAAGGCCGCTCGACAGTGGCAAGGGTGGCTGGCTCTGGCTGTTGCCGCGGCGCTGGGGCCGACGCCTGCCTGACGGCCCGTGCCGGCGAATGACGTGCGCGGATGTCTGGGATCAACTCGGTGTTTGCGCCGGTGACGCCACTGCGGGAGGATTGCTACTCGCGGGTAACGCCCAAGTACTGATCCGCCCTCACGGAAGGTGCCGTCATGGCCAAGTACGACCCCAACACCACCACCCTCGGCGAGCTGCTGGCCGACCCCGACGTCGTCGCGATCCTCGAGAAGCACGCGCCGGGCATCACGAGCAACCCCATGATCGGCATGGCCGCGGCGATGCCCGCGAGCCAGGCGATGGCCATGGCCGGCGGCATGATCGGCGCCGACACCGTCGCCGCGATCAACGAAGAGGTCAGCGCGCTCTGAGCTCGGGTTCTCGCCCTTGCCGGGGTGGGAGTGGCACCGAATCGGTGGGATGACTGATCGGTCGGTCGATAACGTTGATAAATTAACGACGCTCGACGTTCACACCTCTGGTCTACCAGCGAGTAGAGTTCACAGTGGTTTCACACCAACGAACCGGCCTCCGTACCCCCTGACGGAGGCCGGTTTCGTGTTCCCGGGCAGGTTCCGGGCCCGGCCGGCGCGCCAGGTTGCGCTGGGAGGTGCGCACCCGGCATACCGGAGCGCTCTGGCGTAGCGTGCGGGGATGGCGACCCGCTCCAGCACCCCGGCAGTCGAGCTCGACGTCGACGGCCGCACCGTGCGGCTGACCAACCCCGACCGGGTCTACTTCCCGGCGCATGGGTGGACCAAGCTCGATCTGGCGCAGTATTACCTCGCGGTCGGGCCGGGGATCGTGCGGGCACTGCGGGAGCGGCCGTGCATGCTGCACCGCTTCCCCGACGGGCTGGCCGGGCCGAAGGTGCACCAGAAGCGCATCCCGGCCGGGGCGCCGCCGTGGATCGAGACGGTGCGGCTGCACTTCCCGCGGTTCAACCGATCGGCCGACGAGCTGTGCGTCACCGAGCTCGGCGCGGTGATCTGGGCGGTGCAGATGTCGACCGTCGAGTTCCACCCGTGGAACGTCCGGCGAGCCGACGTCGACCGGCCGGACGAGTGGCGGATCGACCTCGACCCGATGCCCGACTGCGATTTCGCCCGGGTTCGGCGGGTCGCTGCGGTCGTGCAGGAGGTGCTGGGGGAGCTCGGCATCGTCGGCTATCCCAAGACCTCCGGCGGCAATGGGCTGCACGTCTATGTGCGGATCGCGCCGGAGTGGACGTTCGGGGAAGTGCGGCGGGCGGCGCTCGCCTTCGCCACCAAGATATGCCGTCGGGTCCCCGACGACGCGACGGTCACCTGGTGGCGCAAGGACCGCGACCCACGGCACGTCTTCATCGACTACAACCAGAACGCCCGCGACCACACCATCGCCGCGGCCTGGTCGGTGCGCGGGGTGCCCGATGGCACGGTGTCGACGCCGATCACGTGGGACGAGGTGGCCGATGTCGACCCGCGGGACTTCACGCTGGCCACCGTGCCGGCGCGGTTCGCAGCGCTCGGTGACCTGCATGCCGGGATCGACGACACGGCATACCGGCTCGACACCCTGCTGGAATGGGCCGACCGCGACGGTATGCCGTCCGACTCGCCATCCCAGGACGACGGTTCCGAAGAGAGCTAGCATCGGCCGCGTGACCTGGTCACTACGCCAACGGTTGTGGGCATCTCATGTGCTGCGCAGTGGCGCGCTCGCGGCGGCCCTGCTGGTGAGCGGGTGCTCTGCGGGCCCGGCTGGTTCGACCGACCTGCGGTGGCCGGGTGAGGCGGGGCCGTTCGGTGCCACCGTGCCAACCGAGGGGCGCCCGTTCGTCGTGGGTGGGATCGCGTTGTGCACGGCCGGTAAGTCACTCACCCTTGATGCCGAGGCGCGGTTCACCGAGGGAACGCTGACCCTGCCGCTGCGGACCCGGCCGATCGGGGTGGATCGGATCGGAGCGCAACCGGGCACCTTTGCCGAGCTGGGGCTGGGCACCCTCGGGCGGACCGTCACCGCGCCGTGCGGGGGCAGCGCCCTCGAGGAGTTGCTCCTGGAAGCGACCTGGACCGGGCCCGGACCGGCATACGGGAAGAACCTGCGCCTCACCTACACCGACACCGCTGGCGCGCGCGGCGAGCTGGTCATCCCCTTCACCCTTGGGCTCTGCCCAGTCCCGGCGGCGAGCGGGTGTCCCTCCCCGCCTCCGACGTAGCCGCCGAACCGAAGCCCGCACGGCATACCATCCGCAGGTGCCTATCCAGACGTCACTGACTCCGCGGCAGCTCGCCGTGCTCGCGGGGTGGCTGCCCGGGTATGCCGTGCGGCGCGACTTGAGCTGGGGCTTGGTCGACACGACCGTGTGGGAGATCGAGTGCGGCGGGGAACGGTTCGTCGTCAAGGCGGCCGGACCGGATGACCATCACCTGGCGCGGGAAGTGCAGGCCCACCGGGAATGGATCGGGCCCTGGGTGACGGCGGGACGCGCCCCTGAGCTGGTCCACGCCGATGCCGAGGTCAAGATCATCGTCACCCGCTATCTCGACGGTGACCTGGTGCTGGGCCACGACGCCGCGCGCGATCCCGAGGCCTATCGCCAGGCCGGGGAGCTGCTCGCCCAACTCCACTCTGGAGGGACCGGGGCCATCGACGCTGACGTCGAACAGCGCGCGAACGAGCACACCCTGGCTTGGCTGGCCAAGCCGCATCGCATCGAACCGCGCCTCGCCGAGCGGCTGGGTCGCGTCATCAGTCGCTGGCCGACCCCTCCGGTCCCGCTCGTCCCGACCCATGGCGATTACCAGCCGCGCAACTGGCTCATCCATGACGGTCAGGTGCGGGTCATCGACTTCGGGCGGGCTGCGCTGCGACCGGCGATCACCGACTTCGTGCGGATGGCCGGCCGGGAGTTCCACGGAGAGCCTGCCCAAGAGGCGGCCTTCCTCGCCGGCTATGGCTCCGATCCCCGCGAGCCGGATGCCTGGTTGCGGTGGCGGGTCCGCGAGGCGGTCGGCACGGCGGTCTGGGCCTACCAGGTGGGGGACACCGAGTTCGAGGCGCACGGCATACGGCTGCTCGCCGAGCTTGAGTCCCAGCTCGGGACCGACTAGGTCGAGGCACCCGGGCAGAGGTGGGATGCTCACGGGTATGCCGTCCCCGCCCGCGCCTGCGCCTGCGCCTGCCTTCGCGTTTCAGGCGGCGCTGTGGCGGCACGAGGGCGGCGGCGGGGCGTGGTGGTTTCTCACCGTGCCGTTCGACGTGTGCGACGAGATCGAAGAAGCGACGACCACCCGCGGGGGTTTCGGCTCGATCCGCGTCGAGGTGACCGTCGGCGAATCGGTCTGGCGCACGTCGCTCTTCCCGAGCATCCAGCAGCGGTCGCTCATCCTGCCGGTGAAGAAGGCGGTCCGCACCGCCGAGAAGCTCGACGACGGCGACCTCGTCTCAGCGAGCGTCACCCTGCTCTGAGTGGGTCTAGGAGTTGGGCCACGAGGCGGGCACGTGCGCCTCGAGCTCGGCCAGCCACACGCGCGCGGACGCGTCGGACGGCATACGCCAATCACCCCGCGGCGATAGTGAGCCGCCGCGCACGACTTTCGGGCCGTTGGGCAGCGCCGATCGCTTGAACTGGTTGGCGAAGTAGCGCTTGAGGAAGACCTGCAGCCAGTGCCGGATCTCCTCCAGCCGGTATGCCGTGCGCGCACTCTCGGGGTAACCCGCCGGCCACTGCCCGGCCGCCGCGTCATGCCAGGCATGCCAGGCGAGGAAGGCGATCTTGGATGGGCGCAGGCCGTGGCGCAGCAGGTAGTAGAGGGTGAAGTCCTGCAGGGCATACGGCCCGATCATCGCCTCGGTGGACTGCGGCTCAACGCCCTCCTGGTCGGGCACGAGCTCGGGGGTGATCGTCGTGTCGAGGATCGACTGGAGCGTGCGCCCGACGTCATCCGAGAACTGGCCCGACGCGATGACCCAGCGGATGAGGTGCTGCATGAGGGTCTTGGGCACGCCGGTGTTGACCCCGTAGTGCGACATCTGGTCGCCGACACCGTAGGTGCACCAGCCCAGGGCCAGCTCGGAGAGGTCACCGGTCCCGAGAACGATCCCGCCGCGCTGGTTGGCGATCCGGAAGAGGTAGTCGGTGCGC
>WBZM01000496.1_pt1 | contig 44571 bp, 34 predicted proteins | sample 5204271 | NCBI WGS metagenome assembly WBZM01 (sample SAMN12344346, study PRJNA552823) | activated sludge metagenome | biome: Activated sludge suspended growth; feature: Nitrification reactor; material: Wastewater; isolation source: activated sludge from nitrification reactor of wastewater... | reverse complement strand
CCAGCGGCACACCGAGTTCGCGCGCCAGCTTGCGGATGGTCGGCGAGGCGTGCGGCAGGCTGCCCTTGGGCGCGGTCGGCTCGTGGGCCGGCAGCGCGGCCGTGGGCGAACCGCGACCGGCGGCCGAAGCCGCGGCGGACGCCGGAGCGGGTGCGGGGGCTGCCGCTGGTCCGGCCGCCGGGGACGCGGCCGGCGCCGCAGCGCCGACGGCGTCGACGATCACCACCACGCTGCCCTGGCTGACCTTGTCGCCGAGCGCGACCTTGAGTTCCTTCACCACGCCGGCGTGCGACGACGGGATCTCCATCGACGCCTTGTCACTCTCGACGGTGATCAGACTCTGCTCGACCTTGATGGTGTCGCCCGGCTTGACCATCACCTCGATGACGGCGACGTCGGCGAAATCGCCGATGTCGGGCACCCGCACCTCGACCAACCCACCGGCCGGTGCGGCCGCCGCAGCGGCCGCCGGGACCACGGGGGCAGGGGCAGCAGCGGCTGCGGGAGCCGGCGCCGGCGCGGCCGCGCCTTCACTCTCCAGCAGCAGCACCAGAGTGCCTTCGCTGACCTTGTCGCCGATCGCGACCTTGAGTTCTTTCACCACCCCGGCCGCCGACGACGGGATCTCCATCGAGGCCTTGTCGCTCTCCACCGTGATCAGCGACTGCTCGGCCTTGATCGTGTCGCCGGGCTTGACCAGAAGCTCGATGACGGCCACGTCCTTGAAGTCCCCGATGTCGGGGACCTTCACTTCCACCACTGCCATGTCTTGTCTCCGTCGCCGTCAGGCGTACAGCGGGTTGATCTTCTCGGTGTTGATGCCGTACTTCTTGATCGCCTCGGCCACCTTGGCGGCCGGCACGCTGCCCTCGTCGGCCAGCGCCTTGAGCGCCGCCACCACGATGTAGTGGCGGTTGATCTCGAAGTGCTCGCGCAGCTTGCTGCGGAAGTCGCTGCGGCCGAAGCCGTCGGTACCCAGCACCTTGTAGGCGCGGCCCTTCGGGATGAAGGCGCGGATCTGCTCGGCGTAGTTCTTCATGTAGTCGGTGGAGGCCACCACCGGGCCGGCATGCGGCTCGAGCTGCTGCGTCACGAACGGCACGCGCGGCTTCTCGGTCGGGTGCAGCAGGTTCCAGCGCTCGGCGTCCTGGCCGTCGCGCGCCAGCTCGTTGAAGCTCGGGCAGCTCCACACGTTGGCGGCCACGCCCCAGTCGGCCTCGAGCAGCTTCTTCGCTTCCATCGACTCGCGCAGGATGGTGCCGCTGCCCAGCAGGTTGACGCGCGGCGTCTTCTTCTTGCCTTCCTCGAGCAGGTACATGCCCTTGATGATCTGCTCCTCGGTGCCCGGCTTCAGGCCCGGCATCGGGTAGTTCTCGTTGAGCAGCGTCAGGTAGTAGAAGACGTTGTCCTGCTTTTCCACCATGCGCTTCAGGCCATGGTGCAGGATCACGCCGACCTCGTGGGCGAAGCTCGGGTCGTAGCACAGGCAGTTCGGAATCGTGCCGGCCAGGATGTGGCTGTGGCCGTCCTCGTGCTGCAGGCCTTCGCCGTTCAGCGTGGTGCGGCCGGAGGTGCCGCCGAGCAGGAAGCCGCGCGCCTGCATGTCGCCCGCCGCCCAGGCGAGGTCGCCGATGCGCTGGAAGCCGAACATCGAGTAGTACACGTAGAACGGCACCATGATGCGGTTGTTCGTCGAGTACGAGGTCGCCGCGGCGATCCAGCTCGACATGCCGCCGGCCTCGTTGATGCCTTCCTGGAGGATCTGGCCGGCCTTGTCCTCGCGGTAGTACATCACCTGGTCCTTGTCGACCGGTGTGTAGTTCTGGCCCGCGGGGTTGTAGATGCCGATCTGGCGGAACAGGCCTTCCATGCCGAAGGTTCGCGCCTCGTCGACGAGGATGGGCACGACGCGCGGGCCGAGCGCCTGGTCGCGCAGCAGCTGCGTCAGGAAGCGCACGTAGGCCTGCGTGGTGCTGATTTCGCGGCCCTCGGCGGTGGGCTCGATCACCGACTTGAAGGTCTCCAGCGCCGGCACGGTGAAGTGCTCGTCGGCCTTGGTGCGGCGGTGCGGCAGGTAGCCGCCGAGCGCCTTGCGGCGCTCGTGCAGGTAGCGCATCTCCGGCGTGTCGTCGGCCGGCTTGTAGAACGGGATCTCCGACAGCTGGTCGTCGGGGATGGGCATGTTGAAGCGGTCGCGGAAGGCGCGCACGTCCTCGTCGATCAGCTTCTTGGTCTGGTGCGCGGTGTTCTTGCCTTCGCCGCTCTTGCCCATTCCGAAGCCCTTGACCGTCTTGATCAGCAGCACCGTGGGCTGGCCCTGGTGGGTGGTCGCGCGGTGGAAGGCCGCATAGACCTTCTGCGGATCGTGGCCGCCGCGCTGCAGGCGCCAGATGTCCTCGTCGCTCATCTTCGCGACCATCTCGAGCAGCTTCGGATGGCGGCCGAAGAAGTTCTTGCGCACGAAGGCGCCGTCGTTGGCCTTCATCGCCTGGTAGTCGCCGTCGACGACGTCCATCATCACCTTGCGCAGGATGCCTTCCTTGTCGCGCGCGAGCAGCGGGTCCCAGTAGCTGCCCCACAGCAGCTTGATGACGTTCCAGCCCGAGCCGCGGAACTCGCTCTCGAGCTCCTGGATGATCTTGCCGTTGCCGCGCACCGGGCCGTCGAGGCGCTGCAGGTTGCAGTTGATGACGAAGATCAGGTTGTCGAGCTTCTCGCGCGCCGCGAGGCCGATGGCGCCGAGCGACTCGGGCTCGTCCATCTCGCCATCGCCGCAGAACACCCAGACCTTGCGGTTGGCCGTGTTGGCGATGCCGCGTGCGTGCAGGTACTTCAGGAAGCGCGCCTGGTAGATCGCCATCAGCGGCCCGAGGCCCATCGACACGGTGGGGAACTGCCAGAACTCCGGCATCAGCTTCGGGTGCGGGTAGCTCGAGATGCCCTTGCCGTCGACCTCCTGGCGGAAGTTCAGCAGCTGCTCCTCGCTGATGCGGCCTTCCATGTACGCGCGGGCGTAGACGCCCGGCGCGCTGTGGCCCTGGATGTAGAGCAGGTCGCCGCCATGGCCTTCGCTCTCGGCATGCCAGAAGTGGTTGAAGCCGGTGCCGAACATCGTCGCCAGCGAGGCAAAGCTGGAGATGTGGCCGCCCAGGTCGCCGCCATCGGCCGGGTGCAGGCGGTTGGCCTTGACCACCATCGCCATCGCGTTCCAGCGCATGTAGGTGCGCAGCCGCTCCTCGATCTCGATGTTGCCGGGCGAGCGTTCTTCCTGGTCGGCCGGGATGGTGTTGACATAGGCGGTGTTGGCCGAGAACGGCACGTCGATGCCGGCCTGCCGCGCATGGTCGATCAACTGCTCGAGCAGGAAGTGGGCGCGGTCACCGCCCTCGGTGCCGATGACGGCCGAAAGCGCATCGAGCCACTCGCGGGTTTCCTGGCTGTCGGCGTCGTTGGCGGCGGCGCCGAGGAAGGATTCGGGCATTGCGGACATGCTTGTCTCCGATTTGGTTTTGACGACGGGCGCGAGTGTGGCACAAGGCTTTCCGTTTTCCAAATAGTAGGACTACGTACCACAATACGGAATCCACAGGCCCTTCGACCCGCCAGGCCGCGGGTGCCCTGAGGGTGACGCGGAAGCGGCCCGCCGATAATCCGCAGATGCACGCACCCCAGGACGCCGCCCCGCCCGCCCGCGCCCCGGCCGGCTGGCCGCAGCGCCTGTTCGGCCGCTGGTGGCGCCGCCAGTCGCCGGCCCGCCAGGACCGCTACGCCACGCTCGGCCCGCTGGTGTCGGTCCTGCTGTTCCTCGCGGCCATCATTTCGGCCTTCTGGTACCTGCGCAACGAGGAGCTCGAGCGCGAGCAGGCCTCGGTCAAGCGCGACACCGAGATCGCCCAGCAGCAGATCCGCCTGCGCCTGATCGAGAACCAGGAGCAACTCGTGCGCATTGCGCGCGAGATCGGCACGCGCGCGATCGACCAGGAGGAGTTTCTCGGCCAGGCCGCTTCATTCACGCGCGAGCGGCCCGAGATCGTCTCCCTGACCTGGATCGGCGCCAACCGCGCAAGGCGCGCCAGCTACTCGGCCACCACCTTCCTGGCCGAGACCGGCGCCGTGCCGGAGGCGGCCGGCGCACCACGGCCGGAAGAGCCGGTGGCGGCCTTCGATGCCGCACGTGAGCTGCGCCAGCCGGTGTACTCGCGCCCGTTCACCGACGCGGCCGGCAATGCGGTGTTCCAGGTGCACGTGCCGCTGATCGACCGTGCCGCCTTCGCCGGCTCGCTGGTGGCCGAATACTCGGTCGAGAGCCTGGTGCGCTACTTCGTGCCGGCGGAGGTGTCGAACCGCCACGCGATCGCGCTGCTCGACGCCAACGACCGCGTGCTGGCCAGCACCGTGACCACGATGCCCGGCGTCAAGCCGCGGCCGGCGCAGATCGTGCACGACGTGCCGGTGGCGCCTGCCGGCAACGGCCTGTACCTGCGCGGCCAGGGGCAGCGCACTTCGATCGGCCTGATCTCCAACACGCTGTTCTGGATGGTGGCGGCGCTGTCGGTGCTGACGGTGTGGATGCTGCTCGGCACCTGGCGGCACATGCGCCGGCGCCTGCAGATGCAGAGCGCACTGGTCACCGAGACCAACTTCCGCCGGGCGATGGAGAACTCCATGCTGACCGGCATGCGCGCGATGGACCAGGAGGGCCGCATCACCTACGTGAACCCAGCCTTCTGCGCGATGACCGGCTTCCTCGAGTCCGAACTGATCGGTCGGCGCCCGCCCTTCCCCTACTGGCCGCCGGACCGTTTCGAGGAGAACAACCGCCTGCTGCAGCAGGAGCTGCAGGGCCGCAGCCCGGCCGGCGGCATCGAGGTGAAGGTGATGCGCAAGGACGGCTCGACCTTCGACGCGCGCATGTACGTCTCGCCGCTGATCGACCCGAAGGGACAGCAGACCGGCTGGATGACCTCGATGACCAACATCACCGAGGCCAAGCGCATCCGAGACCAGCTTTCGGCCTCGCACGAGCGCTTCACCACCGTGCTGGAAGGGCTGGACGCGGCGGTGTCGGTGCTGTCGGTGCAGCAGTCGGAGCTGCTGTTCGCGAACCGCTCCTACCGCCTGTGGTTCGGCGCCGACGCGCGCGGCCATGCACTGCTGGCCGGCGCCGAACCGTCGCCCTTCGCCGCCAGCGAGTTCGGCGACACCATCGAGGCGCTCGGCGGGCTGCCGACCGCCGAGCTCACCGAGGCCAGTTCGGATTCCCGCGAGGTCTTCATCGAGCCGCTGCAGAAATGGTTCGACGTGCGCACGCGCTACCTGCAGTGGACCGACGGCCGGCTCGCGCAGATGCTGATCGCCACCGACATCACGGCGCGCCGCCACGCCGAGAACCTGGCCGCGCACCAGGCCGAGAAGGCGCAGGTGACGAGCCGCCTGGTCACCATGGGCGAGATGGCGTCGTCGGTGGCGCACGAGCTGAACCAGCCGCTCACCGCGATCACGAACTACTGCAACGGCATGGTCAGCCGCGTGCGCGGCGACCAGATCGCCAAGGACGACCTGATCGCCGCGCTCGAGAAGACCGCGCGCCAGGCGCAGCGGGCCGGGCAGATCATCCACCGCATCCGCTCGTTCGTGAAGCGCAGCGAGCCGCAGCGCCAGCCGGCGCAGGCGCGCGAGATCGTCGAGGACGCGGTGGAGCTCGCCGGCATCGAGCTGCGCCGGCGCAACGTGTCGCTGTCGACCTATGTCGCGCAGCGGCTGCCGACGCTCATGGTCGATCCGATCCTGATCGAGCAGGTGGTGCTCAACCTCGTGAAGAACGCGGCCGAGGCGATCGACAACGCCAACCTGCCGCCCAAGCGCCGCAACATCGAGCTGCGCGTGGTGCCGCGCCACACCCCCGAGGAAGGGGGCGTGATCGAGTTCACGGTCACGGATTCGGGCCCGGGCCTCAAGGACGAGGTGATCTCGCGCCTGTACGAGGCATTCTTCTCGACCAAGACCGACGGCCTGGGCATCGGCCTGTCGCTGTGCCGCTCGATCATCGAGAGCCACCACGGCCGGATCCGGGCACAGAACCTCTACAATGGCGAATCCGTCGTGGGTTGCCGTTTCTCCTTCACGCTGCCCGTGGACATCGCGCGCAGCGACGCCGAGCCGGCCGGCAAGCCTCCGACCTCCAACTCCACCGTCGTCTCATGAGCCTGATCCCCAAGAAAGGCACCGTCTACGTCGTCGACGACGATGAGGCCGTGCGCGACTCGCTGCAGTGGCTGCTCGAGGGCAAGGACTACCGCGTCAAGTGCTTCGACTCGGCCGAATCCTTCCTCTCCCGCTTCGATCCGCGCGAGGTGGCCTGCCTGATCGCCGACATCCGCATGGATGGCATGAGCGGCCTGGAACTGCAGGATCGCCTGATGGAACGCAAGAGCCCGCTACCCATCGTCTTCATCACCGGCCATGGCGACGTGCCGATGGCCGTGACGACGATGAAGAAGGGCGCGATGGACTTCATCGAGAAGCCGTTCAAGGAAGAGGAACTGCTGTCGCTGGTCGAGCGCATGCTCGATCAGGCCCGCGCGGCCTTCAGCCAGCACCAGGAAGCGGCCAGCCGCGATGCGCTGCTGTCGCGCCTGACCACCCGCGAGGCGCAGGTGCTCGAGCGCATCGTCGCCGGGCGGCTGAACAAGCAGATCGCCGACGACCTGGGCATCAGCATCAAGACGGTGGAGGCGCACCGCGCCAACATCATGGAGAAGCTCAACGCCAACACCGTGGCGGATCTTCTGAAGATCGCACTCGGCGCCCAAGCCAAGGCCTGAGCCCTTCCAACTCCCCCGAGGCCGCTGCGAAGCGGCCTTTGTTCTTTCGAGGACCCGTTTCATGACCGCCCAGCTGATCGACGGCAACGCCCTGGCCAAGAAAACCCGAGCCGAGGTGGCGCAACGCGTGGCGGCGCTGGCCGCCCGCGGCCACCGTCCGGGGCTGGCCGTGATCCTGGTGGGCCACAATCCCGCCTCGCAGGTGTACGTGAAGCACAAGGTGGCCGACTGCGAGAGCGTCGGCATGCACTCCGTGCTCGACCGCCACCCCGAGAACCTGCCCGAAGCCGAGCTGCTGGCGCGCATCCGCGCACTCAACGCCGATCCCGCGATCCACGGCATCCTGGTGCAGCTGCCGCTGCCGCCGCACATCGACGCCAACAAGGTGATCGAGACCATCTCGCCGGCCAAGGACGTCGACGGCTTCCACGTCGCCAGCGCCGGCGCCCTGATGATCGGCCGCCCCGGCTTCAAGGCCTGCACGCCCTACGGCTGCATGAAGATGCTCGAGGCCATCGGCTGCGACCCGAAGGGCAAGCATGCGGTGGTGATCGGCCGCAGCAACATCGTCGGCAAGCCGATGGCGATGATGCTGCTGCAGGCGAACGCAACCGTGACCGTGTGCCATAGCGGCACACCCGACCTCGGGCACCACACGCGCCAGGCCGACATCGTGGTGGCGGCGGTGGGCAAGCGAAACGTCCTGACCGCCGACATGGTCAAGCCTGGTGCGGTGATCATCGACGTCGGCATGAACCGCAACGATGACGGCAAGCTCTGCGGCGACGTCGATTTCCAAGGGGTGGCCCAGGTGGCCGGCTGGATCACCCCGGTGCCCGGCGGCGTCGGGCCGATGACGCGGGCCATGCTGCTGGTCAACACGATCGAGGCTGCCGAGCGCGCTGCCGCCTCGCCCAACGCCTGATGCCCATGGACAACCCGCTGCTCGCCCTCGACTCCCTGCCGGCCTGGGACCGCATCCGCCCGGAGCACGTCAAGCCTGCCGTCGACGCGCTGCTGGCCGAGGCCAACGCCGCGCTGGAGCAGGCCGTCGGCGCCGCAGTGCCGGCCGAGTACGAGGCGCTGTCGGCGGTGCTCGACGTGGCCACCGAACGGCTCGGCCGCGCCTGGGGCGCGGTGCGCCACCTCAACGCCGTGATGGACACGCCCGAGTTGCGCGCCGCCTACACCGAGAGCCTGCCGCGCATCACCGAGTTCCACACCCGGCTGGGCGCCGACGAGCGCCTGTTCGCGAAGTACAAGGCCATCCTTGGCGCACCGTCGGCGGCCCGGCTCGGCGCTGCGCGGCGCAAGGCGCTCGACAACGCGGTGCGCGACTTCGTGCTCTCCGGCGCGGAACTGCAGGGCGAGGCCAAGACGCGATTCACGCAGATCCAGGAGCGCCAGGCGGAACTCTCGCGCGCGTTCTCCGAGCATGTGCTCGACGCGACCGACGGCTTCGCCCACTACGCGAGCGAGGCCGATCTCGACGGCGTGCCGGCCGACGTGGTGCAGGCGGCGCGCGCCGCCGCACAGGCCGAAGGCCTGGAAGGCTGCAAGCTGACGCTGCATTTTCCGAGCTACTTCCCGGTGATGCAGTACGCGCGCAGCCGGGCACTGCGCGAGACGCTCTACACCGCCTACGTCACCCGCGCCAGCGAGCTCGGGCCGGCCGCGCTCGACAACGGCCCGGTCATGCGCGAGCTGCTCGCGCTGCGGCAGGAAGAAGCCCAGCTGCTGGGCAAGGCCAGCTTCGCCGAGGTGTCGCTGGTGCCCAAGATGGCCGAGTCTCCCGCGCAGGTGATCGACTTCCTGCGCGACCTCGCCGCCCGCGCCAGCCCGGGCGCCGAGCGCGACCTCGCCGAGCTGCGCGCGTTCGCACGCACCGAACTCGGCATCGACGAACTGCAGGCCTGGGACCTCACCTTCGCCAGCGAGCGCCTGAAGGAGAAGCGCTACGCGTTCAGCGACCAGGAGGTCAAGCCGTACTTCGTGCAGGAGCGCGTGCTCGACGGCCTGTTCCGCATCGTCGAGACGCTGTTCGAGGTGCGCATCCGCCCCGACGAGGCGCCGGTCTGGCACCCGAGCGTGCGCTTCTTCCGCATCGAGCGGCCGGCAGCCTCGGGCGACGCGCCGGCCGAGCTGGTCGGCCAGTTCTACCTCGACCCGCACGCGCGCCCCGGCAAGCGCCCCGGCGCGTGGATGGATGGCACGCGCGACCGCTGGCTGCGCCCCGGCCGCCAACTGCAGACGCCGGTGGCGCACCTGGTGTGCAACTTCGCGCCGCCGCTGGACGGCCGGCCCGCGCTGCTGACGCACGACGACGTGCAGACGCTGTTCCACGAGTTCGGCCACGGCCTGCACCACCTGCTGACGCGCGTCGACGACCTCGGCGTCTCGGGGATCTCCGGCGTCGAGTGGGACGCGGTCGAGCTGCCCAGCCAGTTCATGGAGAACCTGTGCTGGGAGTGGGAAGTGCTGCAACGCCTGTCGGGCCATGTCGACAGCGGCGAGCCGCTGCCGCGCGCGCTGTTCGAACGCATGCTCGCCGCGAAGAACTTCCACAGCGGGCTGCAGACGCTGCGCCAGGTGGAGTTCGCGCTGATCGACATGCGCCTGCACGCCGAGCCCGGCAACGCCGCGCGCATCGCCGAGGTGGCCGCCGAGGTGCGCCGCGAGGTCTCGGTGGTGCCGACGCCGGCGATCAACCGCTTCCTGCACAGCTTCTCGCACATCTTCGCCGGCGGCTACGCCGCGGGCTACTACAGCTACAAGTGGGCCGAGGTGCTCTCGGCCGACGCCTGGAGCGCTTTCGAGGAAGCCGGTGCCGGCGGCAGCGTGCTCGACGTCACCACGGGCCGGCGCTACCGGCAGAACGTGCTGGAGGCCGGTGGCAGCCGCACCGCCATGGAGAGTTTCAAGTCGTTTCGCGGCCGCGAGCCGCGCATCGACGCGCTGCTGCGCCACCAGGGCCTGACCAACGGGCAGCCGCCCGCGGCGTGAGCAATTGCCCACGGTGGCGCTTGAACTGGGCGGGCGCGTGGGTACCATAGGCCGGGCGCGGCCGAACGCGCCGGAGCCTTCCATGACATCGTCCCAGCGACTCCCGACCCGACTGCCGATGCTGCGCGCGCTGCTCTGCGCCGCGGCCTGCCTGGCCGCCGGCCCGAGCTTCGCGCTGTACAAGGTGGTCGGCCCCGACGGCAAGGTGACCTACACCGACCGGCCGCCTGCCGCGGCCCAGGGGCGTGTCAGCCCGCTGAACGCCCGCACCGGCCAGGCGGAGGATCCCGGCACGCTGCCGGCCGAAGTGCGCCAGGCCGCGAGCCGCTACCCGGTGACGCTCTACACCATCGCCAACGGCTGCGAGCCCTGCACTGCAGCGCGCGAACTGCTGCGCAAGCGCGGCATCCCGCACGTCGAGCGCCAGGTGATGGGGCCGGAAGACGGCGAAGCCTTTGTCAAGATCACCGGCGGGCGCGACGCGCCGGTGCTGGCCATCGGTGCGCAGCAGCTCAAGGGCCTGACCCCCGACACCTGGAACAGCTACCTCGATTCGGCCGGTTATCCGCGCGAGTCGAAGCTGCCGCCCGGCTATGCCTTCGCCTCGCCGCAGCCGCTGACCGACCGCCAGTCGGTCACGCCCAAGCCCGCGCCAGCGCCGGCCGAGGCGCCGGCGGCCGAGGCCACGCCCGCACCCGGATCGATCCGCTTCTGATCAGGCCCGGCCCGGCACCACCGCGGCGACGCGGCGCGCCGGCCAGCTGCCGGCGCCCACCGCCGCGCCCATCAGCCAGAACAGCGCGGACGCGCCGACGAGCGCGCCCAGCGCGCCGAAGAGCAGCGGCATCAGCGCGCTCGAGAAGTTGATCGTCATCGATCGCAGCGCGATCGCCTCGCCGTGCCGCTCGGCCGGCGTCAGCTGGTGCAGCGTGGTCATGATCATCGGCTGCACGGCGCCGAGCGCGAGCCCGAGCGCGGCGGCGAGCAGGCCCATCGCCCAGGCTTCGTGGGCGAACGGATAGAGCGCGAACACGCCGGCCGTCCAGAGCATGCAGCCGGCCAGCACCTGGCCCTCGCGCAGGTGCTGCGCGATCAGCGGGATCGCGAGCCGCACCGCCGCCACCGCGACCGCGAACACGCCCAGCACGAGGCCGATGGCCGAGGCCGAGAAGCCGCGCTCGTGGCCCAGCACCGGCACCAGGAAGGCGTGCACGTCCCAGCTCGACGACAGCAGCCAGTTCACCGCCAGCAGGCGGCGCAGCCCCGGCGTGGCGAGCAGGTCCCAGGCACGCCGCGAATCTGCGTCGGCCGGTCGCAGCGCCGCCCGCTCCTTCGGCACGCGCCGCGCCCACAGCAGCGCGCCGAGCGGCAGCGCGAGCAGCAGTGCATAGGCGGCGCGGAAGCCGCCGAGATCGATCAGCGCGCCGGCCAGCACCGGGCCGATCACGTTGGCCAGCGCCGGCGCCAGGCCCAGCCAGCTGAACACGCGCTTCAGCGCCGTCGTGTCGGTGGCGTGGCGGCCGGCGGTGCGCTGGATCGCGATCAGGCCGACGTTCGCACCGGCCCCCACCAGCATCGCGGCCACGCACATCGCGGGGAAGGTGAAGCGCGGCACCCAGGTCACGGCCAGCGCGACGCCCGCGCCGAGCATGGTGAGCGCCACCGCGATGCGCATCGGGTGGTGGTAGCCGCGGCGGTCGGCCAGCCGGCCAGCCTGCAGCGCCAGCAGGATGGGCGCGGCCGCGAACAGTCCCATCAGCAGGCCCACGACCCAGGCCGCATGGCCTTCGCGCAGCGCCTGCAGCGGCGCGGCCATGCGCACGCCGGTCATGCAGGCGTGCAGGCAGATCTGGCCGACGATCAGCGCGACGAGGATGCGGCCCAGCGCGGCATCGACCACGTCAGGCGGCGTCCTCGTCGTCGCCGCCCTCGAGGCCCGGCAGCAGCGCCTGGGCGCGTTGCTCGCCCACCGCCTCGACCGACTTGAGCCGGCGCGCCATCGCGCGGCTCCGCACCTCGGCCGCGTCGATGGTGTTGGAGGCTTCCTCGAGCTTCTTCTTGGTCTTCGCGAGCACGTCGCCGAACTTGGCGAACTCCGTCTTCACCGCGCCCAGCACCTCCCACACCTCCGCGCTGCGCTTCTCGAGCGCCAGCGTGCGGAAGCCCATCTGCAGGCTGTTCAGCGTGGCCAGCAGCGTGGTCGGGCCGGTGAGCATCACGCGGAACTCGCGCTGCAGCGCCTCGCTGAGGCCGGGCCGGCGCAGCGCCTCGGCGTATAGCCCCTCGGTGGGCACGAACAGGATCGCGAACTCGGTGGTGTGAGGCGGCGCCACGTACTTCTCGCGGATGGTCTTCGCCTCCAGGCGCAGGCGCTGCTCGATGGCACGGCCCGCGGCCTCGGCGGCGGGCGCATCGGCACGCTCCTGGGCCTCGAGCAGGCGCTCGTAGTCCTCGCGCGGGAACTTGGCATCGATCGGCAGCCAGAGTGGCACGCCATCCGCGCGCTGGCCGGGGAGCCTGACCGCGAACTCGACCCGCTCGCGCGAGCCGGGCACCGTCTCGACGTTGGTGTCGTACTGCTCGGGCGTGAACACCTGCTCCAGCAGCCCGGCGAGCTGCACTTCGCCGAACACGCCGCGCGTCTTCACGTTGGTCAGCACGCGGTTCAGCGAGCCCACGTCCTTGGCCAGCCCCTGCATCTCGCCCAGTCCCTTGTGCACCTGCTCGAGCCGGTCGGCCACCTGCTTGAAGCTCTCGCCGAGGCGCTGTTCCAGCGTGGCGTGCAGCTTCTCGTCGACGGTGGCGCGCATCTGCTCGAGCTTCTTCTCGTTGTCGGCCTGGATGGCCTGCAGGCGCTGCTCGACCGTCGTGCGCACGGTGGCCACCTGCTCGCCGAAGGCATCGGCGAAGCGCTTCAGCGCCGCGTCCTGCGCATCGCGCGCGGCCTGCGACTGCTGTGCGAGCGATTGCGTCGCCTGCTGCAGCGACTGCGCCACTGCCTGCTGCATCGCCGCGAGCTGGGTTCGGAACGAGTCGATCTGCTCGTTCTGCGTGCGCGCGACGTCGCCCTGCTGCGCCAGCAGCGTCTGCTGGAACAGCGCCATCGCCTGCGTCAGCTCCTGGCGCGTGCCGCGTGCGCTGTCCTGCACCTCTGCGCGAACATCGCGCGCCTCGCGCTCGGCATCCTCGCGCAGCGCCTCGCGCAGGCCCCCGTCGCCGCGCGGCCGCAGGAGCAACAGCGCCACCAGCACGAGGTTCAGCGCGGCCAGCGCCACGAGCAGCCAGATCATCCATTCGGGCATGGCGCGATTGTGACAGCCGCGCTGGGGCGGCCCGGGATGCATCGCCTGCAGAAATTCCGATGAAAGAGTATCGTCGCCGGCCTCGGCCCCCCACTCCAACGAAGAGAGAGACAAGCCATGATCCAGCTGACCGTGAACGGCAAGACCAAGAGCGTCGATGCCGACGCCGATACCCCGCTGCTGTGGGTGCTGCGCGAGAACCTCCAGATGACCGGCACCAAGTTCGGCTGCGGCATGGCGCTGTGCGGCGCCTGCACCGTGCACCTGGACGGCACGCCGGTGCGTTCCTGCTCGACGCCGATCTCGGCCGCGGCCGGCAAGAAGATCACGACCATCGAAGGCGTGGGCGACTCCCGCACCGGCAAGGCCGTGCAGGCCGCCTGGGCGAAGATCGACGTGCCGCAGTGCGGCTACTGCCAGTCGGGCCAGATCATGAGCGCCTGCGCGCTGCTCGCGCATAAGAAGTCGCCGAGCGATGCCGACATCGACGCGGCGATGAGCGGCAACATCTGCCGCTGCGGCACCTACAACGAGATCCGCGCGGCCATCAAGGACGCGTCGGTCACGCTGGTGAAGGGAGCCTGAACATGGACACCATCACCACCACCCGCCGCGGTTTTCTCAAGGGCGGCGCCGGCACCGCGCTGACCATCGGCTTCGCGCTGCCGGCCGTCGGCTGGTCGAGCCGGCTGGAGGCGGCCACGCCGGTCGTCTTCGCGCCCAACGCCTGGCTGCGGCTTGCCGGCGACGGCACCGTGACCGTGATGTGCGGCTCGGCCGAGATGGGCCAGGGCGTGCTCACCGCGATCCCGATGCTGCTGGCCGAGGAGCTCGACGCCGACTGGAAGAAGGTGCGCGTGCAGCAGGCGCCGGTCGACAAGGCCTACAACAACCCGATGTTCCAGATGCAGGCCACCGGCGGCTCGACCACGGTGCGCGCGCACTGGGAGCCGCTGCGCAAGGCCGGCGCCGCCGCACGCGAGATGCTGGTGGCCGCCGCCGCGGCGCAGTGGAAGGTGCCGGCATCGGAGTGCCGCACCGCGGCCGGGCAGGTGATCCACGCCAGCGGCAAGAAGCTGGCCTACGGCGCGCTGGTGCCGGCGGCCTCCAAGCTGCCAGTGCCCGAACAGCCGACGCTGAAGGACCCGAAGGACTTCCGCATCCTCGGCAAGCGGACCAACCGGCTCGACACGCCCGGCAAGCTCAACGGCAGCGCGAAGTACGGCATCGACGCGCAGGTGCCGGGCATGCTGGTCGCGGTGATGGCGCGCGCGCCGCAGCCCGGCGCCAAGCCGGCGAAGATCGACGACGCCAAGGCGAAGGCCGTCAAGGGCGTGCGCCAGATCATCACCATCCCGCACGGCGTGGCCGTGCTGGCCGATGGCTACTGGGCGGCGAAGAAGGGCCGCGACGCGCTCACGATCGACTGGGACCTCGGTGACGCGAAGGGCCTCTCGAGCGCCAAGGTCAGCGACATGCTCGCCAGCGGCGCGAGCCAGGCCGACGCCGTGGCCGTGGACCTCGGCAACGTGAAGGATGCGGCCGCGACCAGTGCCACGTCGTTCGACGCCAGCTACGAGGCGCCCTATCTCGCACACGCCTGCATGGAGCCGATGAACTGCACGGCCTGGGTGCAGGGCGACACGGTCGAGATCTGGGCCGGCACGCAGAGCCAGGGGCCGAACCAGGGCATCCTGAGCCAGGTGGCCTCGGTGACGCCGGCCAAGGTGAAGATCAACACGCTGCTGCTCGGCGGCGGCTTCGGCCGGCGCTTCGCGCCCGACTTCACGATCGACGCGACGCTGCTGTCGAAGATCTCGGGCAAGCCGGTCAAGCTGATCTACAGCCGGGAAGACGACATGGCCGCCGGCTTCTACCGCCCGGCCGCGGTCGCGAAGTTCGAGGCCGCACTCGACGACAAGGGCCGGCCGACCATGCTGAAGGCGGGCGTCGGCTCGCCGTCGATCATGGCGGCCTCGGGCTTCATGAAGATTCCGGAGAACGGCGTCGACAGCTTCGCGATGGAAGGCGTCGCCGATCATCCCTACGACATCCCGAACCAGCGCCTGGCCTACGGCCGAGTCGAGCCCGGGCCGCAGGTCTGGTTCTGGCGCTCGGTGGGGCACTCGCAGAACATCTTCTTCATCGAGAGCTTCATCGACGAGCTGGCCACGGCAGCCAAGGCCGACCCGTACGAATACCGCCGCGCCCTGCTCGGCAAGCAGCCACGCTACAAGGGCGTGCTCGAGCTGGCGGCGCAGAAGGCCGGCTGGGGCTCGCCGCTGCCCAAGGGCGTGCACCGCGGCATCGCGGTGGCGCAGAGCTTCGGCAGCTACGTGGCCGAGGTGGCGGAGGTGTCGCTGGCGGCCGATGGCACACCACGTGTGCACCGCGTGGTGGCGGCGGTGGACTGCGGCATGACGGTCAACCCGCAGACCATCGAGCGTCAGATCGAAGGCGCCATCGTCTACGGCCTGTCGGCGGCGCTGTACGGCCGCATCAGCTTCAAGGACGGGCGCGTCGAGCAGGGCAACTTCAACGACTACCCGGTGCTGCGCATGAACGAGATGCCCAAGGTCGAGGTGCACATCGTGCAGAGCCGCGAGAACCCGGGCGGCATCGGCGAGCCGGGTACGCCGCCGATCGCGCCGGCGGTGGCCAACGCGATCTTCGCGGCCACCGGCAAGCGCCTGCGCAGCCTGCCCTTCGACACCTCGAAGCTGAAGACGGCCTGAACCCGCGGCCAGCCGAGCGGCCGCCGCGGAACCGGCTTCGCCGGGCCGCTGGCGGCGCCCCCTGGGGGGAGCGCCGCAGGCGCTACGGGGGGGGCGTCATCTCCGCGATGCGCTGGTGCAGGTGGGCGAGCGCCTCGTCCACCTGGTCGACCAGCACCAGGCAGAGGTCACCGGGCGCGAGCGCGGCGAGCGCCTGGTCGATCGCGACGAACTCGCCTCGGATCTCCTGCACGTCGCGCGTGCGCGGCGCGCCCTTCAGGCCCTCGCGCAGCAGCGCGATCACCTCGCCGTCGGCGCGGCCACGCTGCGCCGCGTCCTGGTACAGCAGCACGGTATCGAAGGCGGCGCCGAGGATCTGCGTCTGCTCGCGGATGTCCTCGTCGCGGCGGTCGCCGGCCGCGCTGATCACCACGCTGCGGCGGTTGCCGGGCATCGCGTCGACGGCCGAGACGAGCGCACGCATCGCGTCGGCGTTGTGGCCGTAGTCGGCGATGATGGTTGCGCCCCGGTAGTCCATCACGTTGAAGCGGCCGGGCGCGTTCTGTGTGTCGTTGACGAAGCTCGCCAGCCCGCTGCGGACCGCATCGAAGTGCAGCCCGCAGCCCCAGGCCGCGGCGACGGCCGCCAGCGTGTTCTCGACCTGGAAGGAGATCGTGCCGCCGCGCGTCAGCGGCACCTCGCGCAGCGGCAGGCGCGCACGCGCCGAGCCTTCCACCGCGACGATGTCGCCGCCTTCGACGAACACCGAGCGGCCGCCCTGCGCGCGGTGCGCCACCAGCGCCGGCAGGTGCCCGTCGGCGGCGAACAGGATCACGCCGCCAGGACAGGCCGAGGCCATCGCGAGCGTGATCGGGTCGGCCGCGTTGAGCACTGCGAAACCAGTGGGCGACACGTTGTGCACGATCACGCGCTTGAGCACCGCAAGATCCTCGACCGTCGTGATGTAGTTCAGCCCGAGGTGATCGCCGGCGCCGATGTTGGTGACCACGCCGACCTGGCAGCGGTCGAAGCCCAGGCCTTCGCGAAGGATGCCGCCGCGCGCCGTCTCGAGTACGGCGGCCTCGGTGTCGGGGTGCGCCAGCACGTTGCGCGCGCTCTTCGGGCCGCTGCAGTCGCCGCTGTCGATCTGGTGGCCGTCGACCCACACGCCGTCGGTGTTGGTCATGCCGACCTTCAGGCCGGCCGCGGAGAACAGGTGCGCGATCAGCCGCGTCACCGTGGTCTTTCCGTTCGTGCCGGTGACAGCGACGACCGGGATGCGGCCGTCCTGCCCGGTCGGGTAGAGGCGCTCGATGATGGCCTCGCCCACCGGCCGCGGCTTGCCGAAGCTCGGCGCCAGGTGCATGCGCAGGCCCGGCGCGGCGTTCACTTCCACGATGCCGCCGCGCTGCTGCTCGAGCGGCACGCCGACGCTTTCGCACACCACGTCGACGCCGCAGATCTCCAGCCCCACCATGCGTGCGGCCGACACGGCGCGTGCCGCCACCTGCGGGTGCACGTCGTCGGTCACGTCGGTGGCCGTGCCCCCGGTGCTGAGGTTGGCGTTGTTGCGCAGCACCACGCGCTGGCCCACCGGCGGCACGGAGTCCGCCGTGAGGCCCTGCATCCTCAGGCGCGCGAGCGCGATGTCGTCGAAGCGGATGCGCGTCAGCGAGGTGGCATGGCCGTCGCCGCGGCGCGGGTCGGCGTTGACCTTGTCGACGAGCTCGCGCACCGAGAGCCTGCCGTCGCCCACCACGTAGGGCGGGTCCCGGCGGGCCGCGGCGACGAGCTTGTCGCCCACCACCAGCAGGCGGAAGTCGTGGCCGGGCAGGAACTGCTCGACCATCACCTCGCCGATCTCGTCGGCGGCCCGGTAGGCTGATTCGAAGTGGCCGCGGTCGGTGATGTTCACCGTCACGCCCTTGCCCTGGTTGCCGTCGCGCGGCTTGACCACCACCGGCAGGCCCAGCGAGAGTGCCGTGGCCCAGCCGTCTTCCACGTCCTTCACCGGCCGGCCGCGCGGCACCGGCACACCGGCCGCGGCGAGCAGCCGCTTGGTGAGATCCTTGTCCTGCGCGATCGACTCGGCCACCGCACCGGTGGAATCGACTTCCGCGGCCCAGATGCGGCGCTGCTTCGCGCCCCAGCCGAACTGCACCAGGCTGCCCTCGGTGAGGCGGCGGTACGGGATGCCGCGCGCCAGCGCCGCGTTGACGATCGAGCCGGTGCTCGGCCCGAGGCGGATGTCCTCGTCGATCTCGCGCAGCTCGGCCACGGCCGCATCGGCATCGAAGCCCTCGCCGGCCACGGCAGCCGCGAGCATCTGCTGGGCCAGCTCGAAGGCGCGGCGGCCGACCTTCTCCTCGGTGTACTCCACCGAGATCTGGTAGACGCCCTCCTCCGGCGCCTGCGAGGTGCGCGCGAAGCTCACCTGGCATCCGGCGCGGGCCTGCAGCGCAAGCGTCAGCCGCTCCAGCCAGCGCGCCAGAGGCACCGCGTCGGTGTCGCCCACCGGGCGCACGGCGGCGGTCTCGGGAAGGAGCTTGCGCAGCCGCAGTTCGAGCGCGTCGCCCTGGCGGATGGCGCGCTCCTCGGGTTCGCAGCGCACGATCGCCTCGATGGCCGTGTGCCGGCTCCACAGGTTGGGCCCGCGCAGCGCGCGGATGCGGGTGACTTCCATGGTGCTCAGGGGGTGTCGGTGCCCATGTGGGCGTCGAAGGTGTCGATGCCGGCGGCCAGCAGCGCCGGCGCGAGGCCGAAAGCCCAGGCCGCCGCGATGGCCGGCAGCAGGTCGCGCAGCGCGAGCCGCGTGGTGCCGCGCGGCATCAGGGCTTCCTCGGCCGTGCCCTCGCACAGCACCAGGCTGCCGCCGCGCGCCAGAACGGCGCGGCCGCCCGCCTCGCGATGCGCGGCCAGCGGTGCTTCGCTGGTCGCGTAGAGGATCACCGAGCCGTCGCAGTACTGGCCCAGGCCGGCGATGCGCGGATCGTCGGCGTTCAGCACGCCGCAGCCGTCGCCGAGCACCACGTCCATCTGCGTGCGCAGCACGCGCGGCAGGCCGTCGGCATCGCGGATGTCGTGGCGCTCGAGCGCCTCGGCGCCGTCGAGGTCGGTCACCACGCCGATGCGGCAGCGGTCGTACACCAGGCCCTGGTCGAGGATGGTGGCCGCGCCGTTCTCGAACACGGCGGTGTCGATGTCGCGGTTGAGCAGCAGGCGTTCGGCCAGTTCGCCGTCGGTGGCGTCACGCTCGTCGACGCGGCGCGTGCCGAGGAAGAGGCCCCCGCGGCAGGCCAGGCCGACCTGCCGGCCCGAGAGCTGCAGCAGCCAGGCCACCAAGCGCGCCGCGCGGCTGGTGCTGGCGCCGCCAGCGATGCCGACCAGCGGGATGCGGCCGTCGTCGCCGGGCGGGAAGAGGTGGTCGACGATCGCCTTGCCCACCGGCCGCGGCGAACCCACCGCCGGCTTCAGGTGCGAGAGCAGTCCCGGCCCGGCGTTGACCTCGACCACGGCCGCCTGCTGACCGGCGAGCGGCTGGCCGATCGCCTGGGCGACGAGGTCGACGCCCGCGATGTCCAGGCCCACGGTGCGGGCCGCCAGCGAGGCGATGCGCGCGAAGTCGGGATGGACCTCGTCGGTACAGTCGATCGCGACGTTGCCGTTGCGCTGGATCAGCACACGGCGGCCGGCTGCCGGCACGTCATCGGCGCCCAGGCCCTGGCGACGCAGGTCGGCGACGATGCTGCCGTCCTCGCGCACGTCGATGCGGCCGAGCGGATGGTCTTCGGTCTCGCCGCGTCGCGGGTCGTTGTTGAGATGCGCCTCCACCAGCTGGGCCACGCTCTGGCGGCCGTCGCCCGTGACCCAGGCCGTCTCGCCGCGGGCCGCCGCCACCACCTGGCCGGCCACCACCAGCAGGCGGTGTTCGTCGCCGGGGATGTAGCGCTCGACGATGACCTCGCTGCCTTCGCTGTCGGCCAGCGCCCAGGCAGCCTCGACCAGTTCCTGCGTCGAGAGGTCGAGCGTCACGCCGCGGCCGTGGTTGCCGTCGCTCGGCTTGACGGCCACCGGCAGGCCGATGTCCTGCGCTGCCTCCCAAGCCTCGGCGGCACTCGCGGCGATGCGGCCGTCCGGCACCGGCACGCCGACGGCGGCGATCAGACGCTTGGTGAGATCCTTGTCGCGCGCGATGCCCTCGGCGATCGCGCTGGTGCGGTCGGTCTCCGCGGTCCAGATGCGGTGCTGGCGGTTGCCGTGGCCGAGCTGCACCAGGTTGCCCTCGTTCAGGCGCACGTGCGGGATGCGCCGGTCGGTGGCCGAAGCGACGATGTGTGCCGTGCTCGGCCCGAGGTAGGCCCGGTCGATCGCATCGCGCACCGCCTGCACGGCGGCCGGCACGTCGACCGGCCGGTCGTTGATGACGCCCATCAGCACGCGGTGGCCGTTCTCCAGCGCGCAGCGCGCCACGGCCTCGTCGCGGGCGCGGAACACCATGCGGTAGACGCCCGGTCGCGAGGTGCTGCGGGTCTGGCCGAAGCCGGTGGGCATGCCGGCCAGGTTGAGCAGCTCGATCACCACGTGCTCGAGCACGTGGCCCATCCACGTGCCTTCGGTCAGGCGCTGCAGGAAACCACCGCGCTCGCCGACGCCGCAGTGGTGTTCCTCCAGCGCCGGCAGCGCAGCCGTGAGGCGGCCGACGAAGCCGGGCAGCCGGTCGGACGGGTGCTGCTCGAGCTCGCCCAGGTCGAGCCAGACCTCCAGCGCCGAGCGGTAGGTCCAGAGGTTGGGGCCGCGCAGGTAGGTGACGCGCAGCAGGCGGATGTCGTCGAAGATGGTCATCGGTTCGGGGCGGCCGCGGCCGCATCGGCGGAGGATGGCGCAGACGGGATTATTTGCGCGCTTCGGTCGGCCGGCCGGCCGATCGGCGCGTTACGCGACAATCGCGCGCTCACGCCGCCTCGACCCATGCCTTCATCCGAACCGTCTCCTCACCTCGATCCGGCGCTGGTTGCGCCGCTCGAGCCCGGAGAGAACGCACTGGCCAGCCTGGACGTTGACCTGGACGCGGCCGACCGCTTCGCCGTCGGCCGCCTGGTGCTGACCGAGCACCGCCTGCTCGCCCGCGCACCGGGTGCGGACGGCTGGCAGACCTGGCCGCTGGCCACGGCCCTGAACCTCCAGCACACCGACCATGGCGGCGTCGGCCAGCTCTCGCTGCACGACGAGCACGAGCGCCTGGCCGTGTGGCGCTACACACTGGGCGCCGACCCGGCCGCGCTCAAGCTGCTCGGCCTGTTCGAGCGCCAGCGCCAGCGCCTGATTCACGGCGCCACCGAGCCCGACGAGCCGGCCGAGGCCGAGGAGACCGACTTCGCGGCCGAGTCGCCCACCCCGCCCTCGACCTGGGTGCTGCTGCGCCTCGGCCGCTTCGCCAAACCGTACCGCTGGCAGCTGCTGCTGGGCTTTGCGCTGACGCTGGCGGCCACGGCCGCTTCGCTGGTGCCGCCCTACCTCACGATCCCGCTGATGGACGAGGTGCTGATCCCGTACCAGAACGGCAAGCAGATCGACGCACCGCTGGTGTGGAAGCTGCTCGGCGGCCTGCTCGGCGCCGGCCTGGTGGCCTGGTCGCTGGGCTGGTGGCGCACCTGGCTGCTGGCGCTGGTGAGCGAGCGCATCGGCGCCGACCTGCGCACGGCCACCTTCGACCACCTGCTGCAACTGAGCCTCGACTACTTCGGCAGCAAGCGCACGGGCGACCTGATGTCGCGCATCGGCAGCGAATCGGATCGCATCTGCGTCTTTCTGTCGCTGCATGCGCTCGATTTCGCCACCGACGTGCTGATGATCGGCATGACGGCCGTGATCCTGTTCAGCATCAACCCGGCGCTGGCGCTGGTGACGCTGCTGCCGCTGCCCTTCATCGCCTGGATGATCCACCTCGTGCGCGACCGCCTGCGCACCGGCTTCGAGAAGATCGACCGCGTCTGGGGCGAGGTCACCAGCGTGCTGGCCGACACCATTCCCGGCATCCGCGTCGTCAAGGCTTTCGCGCAGGAGAAGCGCGAGGCCGAGCGCTTCCGCCGCGCCAACCGCCACAACCTCGAGGTCAACGACCGGCTCAACAAGACCTGGAGCCTGTTCTCGCCCACCGTCTCGCTGCTCACCGAGATCGGCCTGCTGGTGGTGTGGGCCTTCGGCATCTGGCTGGTGAGCCGCAACCAGATCACCGTCGGCGTGCTGACCGCCTTCATCGCCTACATCGGCCGCTTCTACGGGCGGCTCGATTCGATGAGCCGCATCGTCTCGGTGACGCAGAAAGCCGCGGCCGGCGCCAAGCGCATCTTCGACATCCTCGACCACGTCAGCAACGTGCCCGAGCCCGCGCAGCCGGTGAAGATCGACCGGCTCGAGGGCAGCCTCGCGCTGCAGGGCGTGGGCTTCCGCTATGGCAGCCGCGCGGTGATCCGCGGGCTCGACCTCGAGATCAAGCCCGGCGAGATGATCGGCCTGGTCGGCCACAGCGGTTCGGGCAAGAGCACGCTGGTCAACCTGATCTGCCGCTTCTACGACGTGACCGACGGCGCGATCAAGGTCGACGGCGTCGACCTGCGCCGCTTCGGCGTGGCCGACTTCCGCCGTCACATCGGCCTGGTGCTCCAGGAACCCTTCCTGTTCTTCGGCACGGTGGCCGAGAACATCGCCTACGGCAAGCCGGACGCGACCCGAGAGGAGATCGTCGCCGCCGCGCGCGCCGCCCATGCGCACGAGTTCATCCTGCGCCTGCCGCACGGCTACGACTCGCTGGTGGGCGAGCGTGGCCAGGGCCTCTCGGGCGGGGAGCGCCAGCGGATCTCGATCGCGCGGGCGTTGTTGATCGACCCGCGCATCCTGATCCTCGACGAGGCCACCTCCTCGGTGGACACCGAGACCGAGAAGGAAATCCAGAAGGCGCTCGACAACCTCGTGCAGGGCCGTACCACCATCGCCATCGCGCACCGGCTCTCGACGCTGCGGCGCGCCGACCGGCTGGTGGTGATGGACCGTGGCCGCGTGGTCGAGGTCGGCACGCACGACGAGCTGCTGGCGCGCCAGGGCGCCTACTGGCGGCTCTACGAGGCACAGGCGCGCCAGGTCGACGAAAACGACGAGGACCGATCGGCGCTCGCACTGCCGATGGCCTCACCGCCGACCCATCCCGCCGGCGTGGCCTGAGGAGCGCGCGCGATGAACGATCTCTCCTCCCTCTCGCTGGTGCGCGACGCCCACGGCCGCCTCGTGCTTCGGCTGGCCGACGGCAGCGAGCACATCGGCGTGGTGCCGGTGCGTGCCTTCCCGCTGTCCGACCCCGACAGCGCGGTCTCCCTGGTCGGCGCCGATGGCCGGGAGTGCCTGTGGATCGCGCGGCCGGCCGAACTGCCCGCCGCGGCGCGCACGCTGCTCGACGAGGAACTGGCGCGGCGCGAGTTCGCCCCGGTGATCGAGCGGTTGCTCGACGTCTCCACCTTCTCCACGCCCAGCACGTGGAGCGTGCGCACCGACCGCGGTGACGTGCAGCTGGTGCTCAAGGGCGAGGAAGACATCCGCCGCATCGGCGGCTCGGCGCTGCTCGTGACCGACAGCCACGGCATCGGCTACCGCATCACCGATGCGCGCGCGCTCGACCGGCGCTCGCGCCGGCTGCTCGAGCGATTCCTGTAGCCGATCCGGTACTCAGCGCTTCAGCGGCAGCACCTGCGGGTTGACCGGCGTCGGCGGCGTGCCGCCGGTCAGCGCGGCGATCAGGTTGTCGACCGCCAGCGAGGCCATCGCGCGGCGCGTGGCCACCGTGGCGCTCGCGATGTGCGGCGTCAGCACGACGTTGGGCACGGTGAGCAGCGCGGGGTGCACCTGCGGCTCGCCCTCGAACACGTCGAGGCCGGCCGCGGCGATGCGCCGCTCACGCAGCGCCTCGGCCAGCGCCGCGTCGTCGACCACGCCGCCGCGCGCGATGTTCGTGAGGGTGGCCGTCGGCTTCATCAGCGCGAGCTCGGCCGCGCCGATCGCGTGGTGGCTGGCCGCCGAGTACGGCACAACGATCACGAGGTGGTCGCAGCTGCGCAGCAGTTCGTCCTTGCCGACGTAGCGCGCGCCCAGCGGGCCCTCGAGCTCGGGCGCGAGGCGGCTGCGGTTGTGATAGATCACCTGCATGCCGAAGCCGAACGCACCGCGCTTCGCGATCGCCTGGCCGATCCGGCCCATGCCGAGGATGCCCAGCGTGGCGCCGTGTACGTCGGTGCCGGCGAACATGTCGTAGGACCACTTGGTCCACTCGCCGCGGCGCAGGTAATGCTCGCTCTCCGCGATGCGTCGCGCCGTCGCCATCATCAGCGCGAAGCCGAAGTCGGCGGTGGTCTCGGTCAGCACGTCGGGCGTGTTGGTGGCCACCACGCCGCGCGCCGTGCAGGCGTCGACGTCGATGTTGTTGTAGCCCACCGCCATGTTGCACACCGCGCACAACTGCGGGTTGGCGTCGAGCACCTCGGCGTCGATGCGCTCGCTGCCGGTGATGAAGGCGCCGGCCTTGCCGTTCAGCGCCGCGCTCAGCTCGGCCTTGGTGAAGATGCGGTCGTCGGGGTTGTCCTGCACGTCGAAATGCGCGCGCAGGCGATCGACGATGTCGGGGAAGGCGGCGCGGGCGACGAGCACCGCAGGACGCTGGCTCACTGCGAGACTCCTTGGGTGACGGCCGGCGGTGCGGCTGGAATGGTGCGTTCGTTGATCGGATGGCCGTGGAAGCCCAGCAGCAGCAGCATGGCCATGAAACCGAGCACATAGCCCACGGCCACGTGCCAGCCGCCGCGCAGCCAGGCGCCGACCGAGCGGGCTTCGGGGTACATGTTGGCGAGCGCCACGCCGGCCGACGACCCGAACCAGATCATCGAGCCGCCGAAGCCCACGGCGAAGGCGAGGAAGCCCCAGTCGTAGCCGTCCTGGCGGATGGCCAGCGCCGTCAGCGGGATGTTGTCGAACACCGACGACACGAAGCCGAGGCCGAAGGCCGTCGGCCATGAGGCCGGTGGCAACCTGTCCACCGGCATCAGCGAAGCGCACCAGACCAGCGACAGCAGGAAAACGCTGCCCTTGAACGCGCCCGGCAGCAGGCTCCAGGTGGGCGCTCGCAGCGGCGCGGTCAACAGGATGGCCAGCACGACGGCCGCGCCAATGACCGGGAAGTGATCGAGCACCGCAGGCTGATTGAGGTTGAACCAGATGTTGGCCGCCACGGCCGCCACGAGGATCACGCCGACGATCGCCAGCCGCACCGCATCGACCCGCACGCCGGGCGTGTCGTCCTTCTGGATCGGCTGGTAGTCGTGCTGCTGCTTGGCGGCGATCACGCCGAAGAAGGCCAGCGCCACGAGCCCGCCGATGTAGGCCTCGAGCACCCAGGTCGGGTTTGCGCCGGCGATCCACATCATCGTGGTGGTGGTGTCGCCGACCACGCTGCCCGCGCCGCCGGCGTTCGAGGCCGCCACGATCGCGGCCAGGTAGCCGATGTGCACGCGCCGCGCGAACAGCACCGAGGCCATCGTGCCGCCGATCATCGCGGCGGCAATGTTGTCGAGGAAGCCCGACATCACGAACACGCCAGCGAGCAGCACGAAACCGCCCTTCCAGTCGTCCGGCAGCAGGTGCGGCAGGATCAGCGGCAGGTGACTGCGCTCGAAGTGATCGGCCAGCAGCGCAAAGCCGAGCAGCAGCCCGAGCAGGTTCGCCAGCGTGACCCACTCGTGGGCCGCATGCCCCACGAGACCGGCCATCCCGGGCCCGGTCTTGAAGCTGGTCACGAGCAGTTGGAACAGCGTGACCGCGAGGGCCCCGCCGATGGCCACCTTCAGCGCGTGGTGGTGCAGCGTCGCCACGCCCAGCAGCGTGAGCGCGAACAGTACGAAGTCGAACGGGATCCCCAGCACCGTCATCGCGGTCTTCTCCTCCAGGCCAGCGGGCGATTCTAGGGAGCGCCTCGCGCGGCAGTTCAGCCGTGGAACCGGGTGAAACCCTCGACCGGCTCGCGCTCGGTGACCAGCGAGTTCTCGACTGCCGTCGGGTCGGCGTAGCCCAGCGACATGCCGCACACCACCATCTCGTCGGGGCCGAGGCCGAGCTGCTGTTCGATGATGCGGTGGAACTGCGTGAAGGCGGCCTGCGGGCAGGTGTCGAGGCCGCGCGCGCGCGCCGCCACCATGATGTTCTGCAGGAACATGCCATAGTCGAGCCAGCTGCCCTGCTGCATCACGCGGTCGATCGTGAAGATCAGGCCGACGGGCGCGTCGAAGAAGGCGTAGTTGCGGCCGTGCTGGGCGTGCATGCGCTCCTTGTCGGTCTTGCCGATACCCAGCAGCCCGTAGAGGTCCCAGCCGACCTTGCGGCGCCGGTCGATGTAGGGCGCCTGCCATTGCGTTGGGTAGTAGGCGTATTCCTCGCTGTGGCGCGCACGCTCGGCCGGGTCGTCGAAGGCGGCCCGGATGGCGGCGCTCAGCCGCTCGCGGGCGGCGCCGGTGAGCACGTGCACCTTCCACGGCTGCGTATTCGTGCCCGAGGGCGCACGCGACGCGACGCGCAGGATGTCGACGATGGTTTCCTTCGGCACCGGCGTCGGCAGGAAGGCGCGGATGGAGCGGCGCGAGGTGATGGCCTCGTCGACGGCGTGCGTGGCAGCGGTGTCGGTCATGCGGTGACGATCAGGGGTTGCAGGGCGGCGCGCAGCGCCTGGGGCAATTCCACCGGCCGGCGCGTGTGCCGGTCGACGTAGACGTGGATGAAGTGGCCGGCCGCGGCCGCCTCGGGCGCGTCGTGCGCGAACAGGCCCACCTCGTAGCGCACCGAGCTGCGCCCGAGGTGCGCCACGCGCAGGCCCGCCTCCACCTGCTGAGGAAAGGCGAGCGAGGCGAAGTAGTTGCAGCGCGTCTCGATCACCAGGCCGATGGTCGCGCCGGCGTGGATGTCGAGCGCGCCGGCCTCGATCAGGTAGCCGTTCACCGCCGTGTCGAACCAGGCGTAGTAGACGACGTTGTTGACGTGGCCGTAGGCGTCGTTGTCGGCCCAGCGCGTCTGGATCGGGCGGAAGTGCCGGTAGGCGCTGCGCGGCTCGGGATGCGGGCGGGAACTCATGGCGGCGGATTGTTTCACGCGCCCCGGGCATTCCACTGTCGCCAACTCGCCAGCGCCTCGAGCAGCGTGCGGCGCTGGATCTCCACCGTCACCGCGATGTCGCGCCCGTAGCCCCCGGCCATGCTCACCGCCACCGGGATGCGGCGGGCGCGGCAGGCCTCGAACACGCGCCGGTCGCGCTCGGCCAGGCCCTCGGCACTGAGCTTCAGGCGGCCGAGGCGGTCGTGCTCGTGAGGATCCGCACCCGCCAGGTAGAACACCAGGCCCGGCGTCGCGGCGCGGGTTCGCTCCCACAGCTCGGCCAGCGCGGCGTCGAGTGCCGCGAGGTAGGGCGCGTCGGTGCAGCCGTCGGGCAGTTCGACGTCGAGATCGCTCGCCTCCTTGCGGAACGGGAAGTTGCGCGCACCGTGCAGCGAGAGCGTGAACACCGTCGGGTCGTCACGGAAGATCGCGGCGGTGCCGTTGCCCTGATGCACGTCGAGGTCGACCACCGCCACGCGCAGGCCACCCGCGGCGCTGCCATGGCGCCGATGCCACTCGGCCTGCATCAGGCGCGCCGCCACCGCGGCGTCGTTGAAGACGCAATAGCCGCCGCCCTTGCCCGCGTAGGCGTGATGCGTGCCGCCGGCGAGGTTCGCCGCCACGCCGTCGGCCAGCGCGGTGCGGGCGGCGGCGATCGTCGCGCCCACCGAGCGACGCGAGCGCTCCACCATGCGCTCGGTCCACGGGAAGCCGATCTCGCGCTGCATGGCCTGCGGCAGCGTGCCGTCGAACACCGCGGCGATGTAGGCCGGCTCGTGGGCCAGCGCCAGTTCGCCTTCGCTGGCCGGAGGCGCTTCGCTCAGGCGGATGCCCGGCTCGCCGTCGATGCGTTCACGCAACAGCCGGTACTTGGGCATCGGGAAGCGGTGCCCCGGGGGAAGCGGCAGCACGAACTGGTCGGAGGTGAAGGCATGCATGGGGCGGGCGGATTCTGCCGTCGGCGCCCTGCCCGCGTACCTTCTAGGAAATCCCCTCTAAGTTTGATGCGGTGCAGCAAAATCTCTTGAAAGTCGGCGTCTTGTGCATATACTTCGACTCATGCTGCACTGCAACAAAGATGCAGCAACCTCAGTTCCACCCCCTCAATGGAGAGCCCCATGTCCTTCCTGACCGCTGAACAAGTCATCGCCGCCAACAAGGCCAACGTCGAAACCCTGTTCGGCCTGACGAACAAGGCCTTCGAAGGCGTCGAGAAGCTGATCGAGCTGAACCTGCAGGTCGCCAAGACCGCGCTGGCCGAGACCGCCGACACCACCAAGGCTGCCCTGTCCGTCAAGGACGCGCAGGAGTTGTTCGCGCTGCAGGCCGGCCTGCTGCAACCGGCCGCCGAGAAGGCCGCCGCCTACAGCCGCCACCTGTACGACATCGCCGCTGCGACGAACGCCGAAGTGGCCAAGGTCGCCGAAGACACCGCTGCCGACGCGCAGAAGAAGTTCATGGCCGTGGTCGACACCGCTGTCAAGAACGCTCCGGCCGGCACCGAGAACGCCGTTGCGCTGATGAAGTCGGCCGTCGCCGCCGCCAACAACGCCTACGAAACCGCCCACAAGGCCGCCAAGCAGGCCGCCGAAGTGGCCGAAGCCAACTTCCAGGCCGTGACCAGCACCGCCGTGAAGGCCACGCAGGCTGCCACGAAAGGCAAGCGCGCCGCCTGATCGAGAAGTCCCGCGCGAGGCGTTCGCGCCGGTTTGCAAAGATTTGTGGCCGGCTTGAACTCTCCGGGGAGTGCCCGATCTATGGAAAGCCGCCAGCGCTGCTGGCGGTCTCCCTGAAAGGTTGTCTCCTCGGTACCTCCAGGTACCTTCCAAGGCCCGGTCTTCCGGGCCTTTCTTTTTTCGGGCGCGCCGCGTTCAGTGCATGCGCGCCGCGACCTTGGCGCGCAGTTCCGGCAGGGCCGCCAGCGTGGCCTCGCGCCCGGCCTGGATCACCCGCTTGCGAGCGGCAAAATCCGCCCCCGAGACGCCCTGCAGCTTCGGGCGCAACACGAGGTCGGCCTCGCGCAGTTCCCACTGGTTGATGCTGCGCCCCATGATCGCGAAGGTCTGCAGCAGCAGGCGCACCGGGTCGCCGGTGGCATTGCCTTCGGGCGCCGCCGAGATGTCGACCGCGATCACCAGTTCGGCCCCCATCTGCCGCGCAAATCGCACCGGCACCGGCGAGACCAGCCCGCCGTCGACGTACTCCCGCGCGCCGATCTTCACCGGCTGGAACACCGCCGGCACCGCGCTGGACGCCCGCACGGCCAGACCGGCGTCGCCACGCTGGAAGAGGATGGGCGCGCCGGAGTCGAGGTCGGTCGCGACGATGCCCAGCGGCAGCGGCAACTGCTCGATGTTCCTGCCTCCGGTGTGCTCGCGCACGAAGCGCGCAAGCGCCTCGCCGCGGATCAGCCCGCGGCCCGGGAAGGCCCAGTCGGTGATCGAGGCCTCGTCCATGGCATCGGCCAGGCGGATCAGGTCGGTCGCGCGCAGCCCCGAGGCATAGAGCGCCGCCACCAGGCTGCCCGCCGAGGTACCCACCACCAGGTCGGGGCGGATACCGCTTTCCTCCAGCGCCTGGATCACGCCGATGTGGGCAAAGCCGCGTGCCGCTCCACCGCCCAGGGCGAGACCGATGCGCGGGGGCTTGGGCGCTGGCGGCGGCGCCGGAGGTACCGGTGTCGCGGGCGGAGGCTCGGCCGGTGCAGTGGCCACCGGCGCCGTCTGGCAACCGGCCAGCCCGGCCGCAGCGGCGGCGCCGAGCGCCCAGCCCAGCCAGCGCCGTCGCGACAACGCCTCCCATCCCTTATTCTCGCAAGGCATAAACAACAAACGAGAAAGTTCTTCTCATATATATACGCGTTCCCTAGAGTCTCGCATCGGCTGCCCTCCGGCGGCCGTTCGAACTTTTGGGTCACGCATGGACTGGATCGCGATTCTCAGCGGCTTCGGCGTCGGCGCCATCGTCGGCATGACCGGCGTGGGCGGCGGCTCGCTGATGACACCGTTGCTGCTGTCCGTGTTCAAGCTGAACCCGGCGGTCGCGATCGGTACCGATCTCTGGTTCGCCGCGCTGACCAAGACCGCGGGCTCGATCTCGCACCACCACGCCGGCCACGTGCACTGGCGCGTCACCGGCCTGCTGCTGGCCGGCAGCATTCCAGCTTCGCTCGCCACCGTGGCGCTGATGCATGCCACCGGCATCACCAAGGCCTGGGCCGGCACGCTGACGCTGGCGCTGGGCATCGCGCTGCTGCTCACCGCCGTGGTGGTGGCCTACCGTACCGCCTGGCACGCCGTCGGGCTGCGCCTCGAGCGCTGGCTACCCGAACGAGCCAAGCCTGTGCTGACGGTGCTGTGCGGCCTGATCCTCGGTGTGCTGGTTTCGCTGAGCTCGATCGGCGCCGGCGCCATCGGCGCGACGCTGATCATGCTGCTCTACCCGCGACTCGAATCGCACCGCGTGGTCGGCACCGACATCGCCCACGCGGTCCCGCTGACGCTGGTCGCCGGCATCGGCCACGCCACGCTCGGCCACGTCGACTGGGCGCTGCTCGGCGCGCTGCTGATCGGCAGCGTACCCGGCATCTGGATCGGTGCGCAGCTGACCCGCAAGATGCCCGAGAAGGTGGTGCGCGGCCTGCTGTGCGCGGCGCTCGTGACCGCCGGCCTCAAAGTGATTCACTGACTTTCCAAGACGATGTACCGGTACACCGAGTTCGACCGCCTGTTCGTCCGCCAGCGCGCCGCGCAGTTCCGCGACCAGCTGGAGCGCAACCTCGCCGGCAAGCTGGGCGATGACGAGTTCCGGCCGCTGCGCCTGCAGAACGGCTGGTACATCCAGCGCCACGCGCCGATGGCGCGCATCGCCGTGCCCTATGGCGCGCTGTCCGCGAACCAGCTGCGCCGCCTGGCCCGCATCGCGCGCGAGTTCGACCGCGACTACGCCCACTTCACCACGCGCCAGAACTGCCAGTTCAACTGGATCCCGCTGCCGCGCAGTGCCGATGTGATGGACCTGCTCGCCGAGGTCGACATGCACGGCATCCAGACCAGCGGCAACTGCATCCGCAACATCACCAGCGATGCGCTGGCCGGCGTGGCGCCTGACGAAATCGTCGACCCGCGCCCGTACTGCGAAGTGCTGCGCCAGTGGAGCACGCTGCACCCCGAGTTCGCGTTCCTGCCGCGCAAGTTCAAGATCGCCGTCAGCGGCGCCGCCGAAGACCGCGCCGCGATCGCGTGGCACGACATCGGCCTGCAGCTGGCGAAGAACGCGGCCGGCGAGATCGGCTTCAAGGTGCTCGTCGGCGGCGGCATGGGCCGCACGCCGATCATCGCCACGACGATCCGCGAGTTCCTGCCCTGGCAGGAGATCCTGCTGTACCTCGAGGCGATCGTGCGCGTCTACAACCGCTACGGCCGCCGCGACAACGCCTACAAGGCGCGCATCAAGATCCTCGTGAAGGCCGAAGGCCAGAAGTTCATCGACGCCGTGGAGGAGGAGTTCCGCCGCATCCTCGCCGACGATGCCGACGGCGCGGCGCACCGCATCCCCGAAAGCGAACTGGCGCGCGTGCAGGCGAGCTTCGTGCTGCCCGAGGGCGTGAGCGAGGCCGGCGCGCCGGCTGCCTGGCCGAAGGAAGCCTCGGGCGCGTTCGCGCGCTGGCTGCAGCGCAACGTGCACGCGCACCGGCTGCCCGGCTACCGCGCCGTGACGCTCTCGCTCAAGCGCGCAGGCCAGGCGCCCGGCGACGTGACGGACGCGCAGATGGAGTCCGCCGCCGCGCTGGCCGATCGCTACAGCCACGCCGAACTGCGCGTGACGCACGACCAGAACCTGCTGCTGCCCTGGGTACGCGAGAGCGACCTGGAAGCGCTGTGGCGCGATGCCAAGGCGGCAAGCTTCGCCACGCCCAACATCGGCCTGCTGACCGACATGATCGCCTGCCCGGGCGGCGACTTCTGCGCGCTGGCCAACGCGCGCTCGATTCCGGTCGCGGCCGAGATCACCGAGCGCTTCGCCGACCTCGACGAGCAGGACGACATCGGCGACATCGACCTGCACATCAGCGGCTGCATCAACTCCTGCGGCCACCACCACAGCGGCCACATCGGCATCCTCGGCGTCGACAAGGACGGCAAGGAGTGGTACCAGGTGTCGCTCGGCGGTGCCGACGGCTCCACGCTCTCGGGCACGGCCGTGCCGGGCAAGGTGATCGGCCCGTCGTTCGCCGCCGACGAGGTGGCCGATGCGCTGGAGGCCGTGATCGAGACCTACAAGGCGCGGCGCACGAGCGGCGAGCGCTTCATCGACACGGTGCGCCGCATCGGCATCGAGCCCTTCAAGGCGCCAGCCAACGCGGTGCGCCGCAGCACCGCGCACGCGGCCTGAAGCGGAGACACGACCCATGCGATTCATCGACATCCACAAGGACCGCTGGCACCCCCTCGGCGGCGAGGACGGCCCGCCGGTCAGCATCACGCCCGACCCCTACCTGCTTCTCGACCTCGCGCAGTGGCATGCCGTGCGGGCTCAGTGGCCGGCCGATGTGCCGGTCGGCCTGAAGCTGGCCAACGACCAGGACGTGGAAGACGTCGCGGCCGACCTGCCGCGCTTCGGCCTCGTCGCGCTGCACTTCCCGAAGTGGGTCGACGGCCGCGCCTACAGCCAGGCGCGCCTGCTGCGCTCGCGCTACCGTTTCAGCGGCGAGGTGCGCGCCACTGGTGAAGTGCTGGTCGACATGGTGCCGCTGCTGGCACGCACCGGATTCGATGCGGCCGTGCTGCGCCACGACCAGTCGGTCGAGGCAGCCGAACGCGCGCTGGCGTTCTTCCCGGCCCACTACCAGGGCGACACCGCCGACAACCGGCCGCTGTTCGCCAAGCCCGAGGCGGCGCAGGCCGCCGTGGCCAAGGCGGCGGAGTTCGTCAACGCAGGAGCCTCGATATGAGCGCGATCGCGCTGTACGCCCGCGCCACGGCGGGCTTCGACGAGCGTGTGGCGCACGCCGTCGCGCTGCTGCAGAGCGCAGCGGCGGAGCATGGCGGCCGCATCGTGCAGGCCACCAGCCTGGGCGCCGAGGACATGGTCATCACCGACCTGATCGCGCGCCACGGCCTGCCGATCGCGGTGGCCACGCTGGAGACGGGCAAGCTGCACGAGCAGACGGTGGGGCTGATTCCGCGCATCGAGCAGCGCTACGGCCTCGCGGTCGAGGTGTTCAAGCCAGCGCAGGAGTCGGTGGTGCACTTCGTCAAGGCCCATGGCGAGAAGGCGATGTACGAGAGCCTCGATCTGCGCAAGCAATGCTGCGCGATTCGCAAGCTCGAGCCGCTGGCGCGCATGCTCGCGGGCGCGAGCGCCTGGGTCACCGGGCTGCGCCGCGAGCAGTCGGACACGCGCGCGGTGGTGCCGTTCAGCGAGCCGGACGCGAACGGTGGTCCTGGGGGCCGCATCAAGTTCAACCCGCTGGCCGACTGGAGCTGGGCCGACGTGTGGCACTACATCGCCACGAACGACGTGCCGTACAACCCGCTGCACGACGAGTTCATGCCCAGCATCGGCTGCGAGCCCTGCACCCGCGCCATCGCCGTCGGCGAGCCCTTCCGCGCCGGCCGCTGGTGGTGGGAGGACGAGAAGGCCAAGGAGTGCGGCCTGCACGTGAAGGATGCTCCGGCCGCGTCCACCGTTTCAGCCATGGGAGCCCCGCGATGAACGCGCGCCTGTCCGTCGAGCAGCTGCTGCCCGAGCTCGACCACACCCACCTCGACTGGCTCGAGGAAGAAGCCATCTTCATCCTGCGCGAGACCGCCGCGGCCTTCGAGCGCCCGGCGCTGCTGTTCTCCGGCGGCAAGGACTCCTGCGTCGTGCTGCGCCTGGCCGAGAAGGCCTTCAAGAGCAAGCAGGCCGATGGTTCGTACAGGGGCAAGCTGCCCTTCCCGCTGCTGCACGTCGACACCGGCCACAACTTCCCCGAGGTGATCGAGTTCCGCGATCGGCGTGTCGCCGAGATGGGCGAGCGGCTGGTGGTGGGCCACCTGGAGGACTCCATCAAGCGCGGCACCGTGCGCCTCGCGCACCCGCTCGAATCGCGCAACGGTCACCAGACGGTGACGCTGCTCGAAGCCATCGAGGAGCACCGCTTCGACGTGCTGCTCGGCGGCGCGCGGCGCGACGAGGAGAAGGCGCGGGCCAAGGAGCGCATCTTCAGCCACCGCGACAGCTTCGGCCAGTGGCAGCCCAAGGAGCAGCGCCCCGAGCTGTGGACGCTGTTCAACACGCGCATCCGCCCCGGCGAGCACATGCGCGCCTTCCCGATCAGCAACTGGACCGAGCTCGACGTGTGGCTGTACATCGCCCGCGAGAACATCCCGCTGCCGGACCTCTACTACGCGCACGACCGCCAGGTGATTCGCCGCAAGGGACTGCTGGTGCCGCTCACCGACGTGACGCCGCCGGAGGCCGGCGAGACCGTCGAGACCGCGCAGGTGCGCTTCCGCACCGTCGGCGACATGACCTGCACCTGCCCGGTGGAGAGCGATGCCGCCAGCGCGGCCGACATCGTCGGCGAGACGCTCAAGGTGACCGTCAGCGAGCGCGGCGCCACCCGCATGGACGACCGCACCTCGGACGCCTCGATGGAGCGCCGCAAGAAGGAAGGGTATTTCTGATGAGCACCGCCGCCCCCCACGCGGACCACCGCGCGCTGCGCTTCCTCACCGCCGGCAGCGTCGACGACGGCAAGAGCACGCTGATCGGCCGCCTGCTCTACGACAGCCGCGCGATCCTCGCCGACCAGCTCGACACGCTGGAGAAGAAGGCCGCCGGCGCGCCGATCGACCTCTCGCTGCTCACCGACGGCCTCGAGGCCGAGCGCGAACAGGGCATCACCATCGACGTCGCCTACCGCTACTTCGCCACCAAGACGCGCAAGTTCATCATCGCCGACGCGCCGGGCCACGAGCAGTACACGCGCAACATGGTCACGGCCGCAGCCGGCAGCGATGCCGCCGTGGTGCTGGTCGACATCACCAAGCTCGACACCACGAAGAGCCCGGTGACGCTGCTGCCGCAGACTCGCCGCCATGCGCTGCTCGCGCACCTGCTGCGCGTGCCGAGCATCGTGTTCGCCGTCAACAAGCTCGACGCCGTGGCCGATCCGGCCCAGGCGTATGCCGCGGTGCAGGGCGCGCTGCTCGGCTTCGCCGAGGCCGCCGGCATCCGCGTGGCGGGCATCGTGCCGGTGTCGGCGCTGCGCGGCGACAACGTCACGCAACCGCTGGATGCGCCCTGGTACCAGGGCCCCTCGCTGCTGCAGCTGCTCGAGCGCCTGCCGGCCGCGCAGGAGCGCAAGGATGGCGACCTGCTCGTGCCGGTGCAGTACGTGGCCCGCGAGGGCGAAGGCACGGGCAACCAGCCGCGCACGCTGTGGGGCCGCATCGCCCACGGCCGCGTCAAGGCCGGCGACAGCGTGCAGCTGTTCCCCAGCGGCGAGACCGCCACCGTGGCCGAGGTCCGCCTGGCGGGCGAGGTGGTCGACCGCGTCGAGGCGGGCCAGTCGGCCGGCATCGTGCTCGACCGCCAGATCGACGTGTCGCGCGGCGACTGGATCGCCACGCCGGGCACGGTGAGCGCCGCGCAGCGCTTCAGCGCCACGCTGGCCTGGCTCGACACCGAGCCGGCGGTGGTCGGCCGCAAGTACTGGGTGCGCCACGGCAACCGCTGGGTGCAGGCGCGCATCAGCGCGATCGAGCACCGGCTCAACATCCACACGCTGGACGAGACCGATGCGCACGAGCTCGCGGTCAACGACATCGGCCACGTGACGATCGAGGTGCAGCAGCCGCTGCCGGTGGAGAGCTACGAGACCAACCGGGTGGGCGGCGCACTGATCGTCGTCGACCCGGCCAGCAACCGCACCAGCGGCGCGCTGCTGGTGCGCGCCGCCGCCTGAACGGGCCGGGCATGGGCCAGGTCGTCTTCATCGGTGCCGGGCCGGGCGCGGCCGACCTGATCACGCTGCGCGGGGCCCGCACGCTGGCCCAGGCCGACGTAGTGCTGTTCGACGCCCTCACCGACCCGGCGCTGCGCGAGCTTGCGCCGGGTGCGCGGTGGGTGCACGTGGGCAAGCGCGGCTTCGAGGACAGCACCGGCCAGGCCACGATCAACGCGCTGCTGGTGCGCCACGCGCGGTCCGCACGCCTGGTGGTGCGGCTCAAGGGCGGTGACCCGAGCGTGTTCGGCCGGCTCGAGGAGGAGCTCGAAGCCCTGGCGCAGGCCGGCATCGACTGCGAGATCGTGCCCGGCGTCACCGCGGCGCTGGCCGCGGCGGCCGAGACGAAGCGGCCGCTGACGCGCCGCGGCGCCGGCCGCAGCGTGGCGCTCGCCACCGCGATGACGCGTGAAGGCGCACTGCACGGCGGACGGCATGCCGACACCGAGGTGTTCTACATGGCCGGCAAGCAGCTCGGCGCCCTCGCGCGGCGGCTGCGCGAGGCCGGCTGGCCGGGTGATGCGCCGGTGAGCGTGGTCTCGCGCGCCGGCTGGGCCGACGCGCTGGCCAGCTCGCACGCGGTGGACACGCTCGGCCAGGCGGCCGTGCTGCACAGCGGCCGCCCGACCGTGGTGACGGTCGGCGCCGGGGCTTCGGCGCTCGGTCCGGTGTCGCGCGCAGGCACGGAATCCCCGCTTCTTGAGGCCGGTCAAGAACCAGCGGAAACCCTGAGCGCCTAAAATCGCGGGTCGCCTCGGCGCCAAGGCCGCATTCCAACTTCCAGAAGCCGTATTCCCATGACCCACGTCGTCCTCGAATCCTGCATCCGCTGCAAGTACACCGATTGCGTCGACGTCTGTCCGGTCGACTGCTTCCGCGAAGGCCAGAACTTCCTCACGATCGACCCGGACGAGTGCATCGACTGCGCCGTCTGCATCCCGGAGTGCCCGGTGAACGCGATCGTTCCCGAGGAAGACGTGCCCGGCAACCAGCAGCACATGATTGCGCTGAACGCCGACCTGGCCAAGAAGTGGCCCAGCATCACCAAGCGCAAGTCGCCGCTGCCCGACGCGGAAGAGTGGAAAGACCGCACCGGCAAGCTCGACCAGCTGATCAAGTAATCGACCGCGGCCGGCGCGGCCGCCCTTCCCATGGAACCGAAATTGAACGACGAAGTGGCACGCACCGCGGGTGCTCATGAAGGCCCGATCGAGACCGATGCGGTCATCGTCGGCGCCGGCCCGGTGGGCCTGTTCCAGGTCTTCGAGCTCGGCCTCCTCGAGATCAAGGCGCACATCATCGACTCGCTGCCCTACCCGGGCGGCCAGTGCATCGAGCTGTACCCCGACAAGCCGATCTACGACATTCCTGCCGTGCCGGTGTGCACCGGCAAGGAACTGACGGACAACCTGCTCAAGCAGATCGAGCCCTTCGGCGCGACGCACCACTACGGCCAGGAGGTCACCGTGGTGCGCAAGCAGGACGACGGCCGCTTCTACGTCGAGACCAGCAAGGACACGCGCTTCCTGTCCAAGACCATCTTCATCGCCGGCGGCGTGGGCTCGTTCCAGCCGCGCACGCTGAAGGTCGAGGGCATCGAGGCCTACGACGAGAAGCAGGTCTTCTACCGCGTCAAGAACCCGGCACAGTTCGCCGGCAAGAACCTCGTGATCGTCGGCGGCGGCGACTCGGCACTCGACTGGACGCTGAATTTCGTGCAGGACGGTCCGAACAAGGCCGAGAGCGTGATCCTCATCCACCGCCGCGACGGCTTCCGCGCCGCGCCCGCGAGCGTGCACAAGATGAAGGAGCTGTGCGAGGCCTACGAGATGCAGTTCATCGTCGGCCAGATCACCGGCATCGAGGAACGCGACGGCCGCATGACCGGCGTGAAGGTCACCGGCGGCGATGGCGTCACGCGCGTGGTGCCGATGGACATGCTGCTGGTGTTCTTCGGCCTGAGCCCCAAGCTCGGCCCGATTGCCGAGTGGGGCCTGACCATCGACCGCAAGCAGATCGTGGTCGACACCGAGAAGTTCGAGACCAACGTGCCGGGCATCTTTGCCGTGGGCGACGTGAACACCTACCCGGGCAAGAAGAAACTGATCCTCTCGGGCTTCCACGAGGCGGCGCTCGCGGCTTTCGCGGCGGCACCGTACATCTTCCCGGAGAAGCGCATCCACCTGCAGTACACCACCACCAGCCCGAAGCTGCACAAGGTGCTGGGCGTGGAGACGCCGACCTTCGACTGACGCCATTCGGCAAGACCGAAGAAGGGGCCCGCGATGCGGGCCCCATTTCTTTTGCGGGATAATTCGCACGCGGCGCACCCATGCGCCGCATCCGCTAGGGGTGTTGGCCGCTTCGAGAGAAGCGACCGACTGAGAGAGTCCCTTCGAACCTGATTGAGGTAATCCTCGCGCAGGGAAGCATGGCCGACACGCCGCGTACGCGGCCGCCCGGCTCGCCGACCTGCCATCGACCATTCAAGGAAGCACGATGGCACGCCTTCACCGCCGCCCGTATCTCTGCACCGCCCGAACGCCGATCGCGCTGTCGATCGCGTTCGCCTTCACTCATGGCCCGCTCCAGGCCCAGCAAACCGCCGCTGCGGCCGAAACCCAGCTCGCGCCGGTGGTCGTGCAGGGGCGCGCCACGCCGGTGGCCACCATCTCGGGCTGGGGAGACATTCCGCTCTCGCTGACACCGATCCAGGCCACCGTGTTCGGCGGCGAACAGGCGCGCGACCGCGGCGTGCAGCGCCTGTCGGACCTCACCGGCTTCGACGCCGCCATCAGCGACGCCTACAACACCGAGGGATACTGGGATTACCTGACGGTGCGTGGCTTCGTCATCGACAACCGCTTCAACTACCGGCGCGACGGTCTGCCGATCAACGCCGAGACCTCGATCCCGCTGGACAACAAGGCGCAGGTGGAGGTGCTCAAGGGCACCAGCGGCCTGCAGGCTGGCACCAGCGCGCCCGGTGGACTGGTGAACTTCGTCGTCAAGCGCCCGACGGATGCCCCGCTGCGCCGCGCCACGCTCGAGTGGCGCGAGGCCGCCACGGTGACCGGCACGGTCGACCTGAGCCAGCGCTTCGGCACTGGCGACGTCTTCGGCGTGCGCGTCAACGCCGCCGCGGCGCACCGCGACCCGACGGTGCGCGACACGCGCGGCTCGCGTGTGCTCGCCGCCGTGGCCGGCGACTGGCGCGTGAGCCCCGACACGCTGATCGAGGCGGAAGTCGAAAGCAGCCGCCGCTCGCAGCCGAGCGTGCCGGGCTTCAGCCTGCTGGGTGACACCGTGCCGGCGCCGGTCGACCCGCGCCTGAACCTGAACAACCAGGCGTGGTCGCAGCCGGTGGTGCTGCAGGGCACGACGGCCTCGCTGCGCTGGCAGCAGAAGCTTGCCGCCGGCTGGAAGTTCGTGGCCCACGCGGCCACGCAGCGCCTCGCCAGCGACGACCGCATCGCGTTTCCGTTCGGCTGCTTCGATCCGAACCCGGCGCCGGACGGCACCTACTACCCCGACCGCTACTGCCCGAACGGCAACTTCGACCTCTACGACTTCCGCAGCGACGGCGAGCACCGCCGCACCGACGCGCTGGACCTGACGCTGTCGGGCCGGCTGCGCACCGGCACGATCGAGCACGCCGTCTCGGCCGGACTGCTGAACAGCCGCGTGAAGAACCGCTTCGGACTGCAGACCTTCGCCTTCAGCGGCACCGGCAACGTCGACGGCAGCATCACCGACCTTCCGGCCAACCCGGCGCCGAACGACTTCAACACCGACCGCGACGAACGCTCGACCGAGCTGAGCCTGCGCGACGCGATCGCGGTCAACGCGCGCAGCACGCTGTGGCTTGGCCTCCGGCATACCCGGCTGCACCGCCAGAGCGAGCGCAACGATCCCACCGACCCGCGCACCACCGACTACCGCCAGTCGTTCACCACGCCCTTCGTCGCCGCCAGTCACGCCTGGGCGCCGGGCCAGCTGGCCTATGCCAGCTGGGGGCGCGGCGTGGAGTCCGAGGTCGCGCCGAACCGCGCGCGCTACGTCAACGCCGGCCAGCCGCTGCCCTCGCTGAAAAGCCGCCAGGTCGAGCTCGGCCTGAAGGGCAGCGACGCCGACGCGGAATGGAACGCCGCACTGTTCGACATCCGCCGCCCGCTCTTCACCGACATCGGCAGCTGTGACGTCGACGGCTCCTGCGAGCGCCGCGCCGACGGCGAGCAGCGCCACCTCGGCCTGGAGCTGGGCGGCGCGCTGCGGCTGGAGGCCTGGACGCTGCGCGCCGGCGCCCAGTGGCTGAGGGCACGCGTCGAGGGCGCATCCGACCCGGCACGCAACGGCCTGGAACCCACCAACGTGCCGGCCCGCACGCTGAAGCTGCAGGCCGATCACCGGCTCGCGGCCCTACCCGGCCTGACGCTGCAAGGTGCCCTGGTGGCCGAGAGCCGCCGCCAGATCCTGCCCGACAACAGCGCACAGATCGGCGGCTGGGCCCGCCTCGACGCCGGCGCGCGACTGGACACGCATTGGGGCGCCAGCGTCGTCACCTGGCGCGCCGGCATCGACAACCTGACCGACCGGCGCGCCTGGCGCGAATCGCCCTACCAGTTCGGGCATGCGTACCTGTTCCCGCTCGCGCCGCGCACGCTGCGCCTGTCCGTCCAGGCCGATCTCTAGCCCCCGGAAATCCTGGCTATAATGCGAGGCTCTGTTCCTCGATAGCTCAGTCGGTAGAGCGCCGGACTGTTAATCCGTAGGTCCCTGGTTCGAGCCCAGGTCGGGGAGCCACCCTTCGAAGGCCCTGCACGCGAGTGCAGGGCCTTTTTCGTGGGTCGCTCGCACCGAGGCGAAGTCCGCGCTTGTCCACAGTCGCAGTGGAGAACCCTGTGCACAAACGGTGGACCGACGCGACGGAGGCTTGCGCCGCCTGCGTTGCGCTGACACTGCCTATCGGGTGCGCAGTACTCAGGCGGCCTCGATCGCGGCGATCCACAGCTGCGCGCCCTGGGCCGGCGTCGCGGTCCACGTGGTCTGGTAGCTGCCCGCCGCCGACACCACCCTCACGGCCACCGCGCACTGCACCAGCGCACCCTGCAGCAGGATGCTGTCGATCACCGTGAAGCCGTTGTCGGCCACGGCCGTCTTGTCGAAGTTGACGTCGGCGTCACCCCACCACCAGGCGACGATCACGGCCGGCCCCCGCGTGGTCACGGTCGGCGAGGTGATGGGGTTGCCGCGCAGCACTTCGCGCCACTGCACGTCGCGGATCACGCCGCCGCCGGCGATCTCGACGGCGGTGGCGGTGGTCTCGTCGCTGGGCACGGGCTTGGCCACCGTGATCAGATGGCCCGCGCCGCCCACCGCCGCAGCGCAGGCGTAGATCGCCGTGCCCGAACTCGACCAGTTCGTGTAGGCATGCGCGGTGCCGATCTGCTGGAAGGTGTTGCCCTTGTTGTCGGTCGGCACACGATGGTTGGCGAGCCCGCCGCGGCCGACGCACACCAGCAGCGTGCTGCCCGTCGCCTGTGTCGCCATGGCGCTGGTCACCAGCGGTGCGACGCTCACCCCATCGCGGTTGTAGACGAGGCTATGCGCACCCAGCGCCGGGGCGGCCGGGCTTGGCGAGGGTGAGGGCGACGGCGATGGTGCCGGAGCCGGTGAAGGCGGAGGCGGCGCAGGGGGCGGGGGCGGGGGCACAGGCGCGGGCGGCGGGGGTGCGGGCGGGGGTGGAGACGGCGGCGGCGGCGAGGGGGGCGGCGGCGAGGGCGAGGTCACCGGACCCGGCGCCGGGCTCGGGCTGCCGCCGCCACAGGACACCGTCGCAAGCGCCGCGAGCGCCCAGAGGTGCTTCAGCGACGCGCGCCGGTCGATGAGTCGTTGCGGGCCAGTAGATGATTGATCCGTGTCCATCGAGAAGGCCATGAAGCGCGATTCCGTTGCACCATTGTGGATCCGGGCAGGCTCAGGGCACACCCCGCAGTCGCGCGAGCGCCGGGGCGCGCAGAATCGGGCCGATCAGATCGAGGATGTCGACATGGCGCGAATCATCACTGCGGTGCTGCTGCTGTACGGTTTGGGAATGCAACCGAATGCGCATGCCGCGCCCGACGTGGCGCGTGCCACGCAGCGCTGCGAGGAGGAAGTGACGTCCACCGTCAAGCGGATGCGCGGGCGCGAGGCGCAGGAGGTGCAGTTCCTCTCGGCCCGCCGCGTGCTGACGCCGCAAGGCGACGACGAGACCTCGATTCGCGGCGAGGGCCGCTACCGCTCCGCCGCTGGCACGAGCGTGGGCTTCACCTACGGCTGCGCCTACGATGCGTCGAGTGACGCCACCTCGGGCGTGGTGTTCCGCGAGAACCCCGGCCAGCGCGCGGCTGCGTCGGAGAAGGCCTACGAGCCCGACCTGACCAACCTCTCGCCGCAGGCCTGCGAGAGCGCAGTGGCCGCCGAGTTGAAGAAGCAGCACCCGCGCGTCGCGCGCATCAACTTCGGCTCCGATTCGCGGCGCCTGCAGCCCGCGGAGTTCGGTCGCGTCGAGATGAGCGGGGCGGGATCGGTGGAGCGTGCGCCGGGCATGAACCTGATCCCGTTCCGCTACCGCTGCGAACTGGAGCCGCGCAGCGGGCGCGTGCTGGCGGCCAGCACCACCGAGTGACGCACGGAGTAGCGTCGCCGTTCAGTTCACCGGCGTGAGCTTGGCCACCGAGAGGGCCAGCCACTTCATGCCGTGGCGGCCGAAGTTCACCTGCGCGCGGGCATCGTCGCCGCTGCCCTCGAGCGTGACGATCACGCCTTCGCCGAACTTGGTGTGGAACACGCTCTGGCCCGTGCGCAGGCCGTGCGAGGGAGCGGTCTTGGGCGCCGACGGGTAGGACGAGGCCGGCCGCGGCTCCACCTTGCCCGCGCCGACGATGGAGCCCAGCCCCGAGCCCCGCTGCCAGGCCTGCTGGTACTCGCGTGCGAAGCCCGAGCCGAAGCCCTGCGTGCGCGGCGTGATCCACTTCAGGCAGCGCTCGGGCAGTTCGTCGAGGAAGCGGCTCTTGACGTTGTAGCGCGTCTGCCCGTGCAGCAGCCGCGTCTGGCTGAAGCTGATGTACAGGCGCTGCCGCGCGCGCGTGATGGCCACGTACATCAGGCGGCGCTCCTCCTCCAGCCCGTCGTGGTCGGCCAGGCTGTTCTCGTGCGGGAACAGGCCCTCCTCCAGGCCGGTGATGAACACGGCGTCGAACTCCAGGCCCTTGGCCGAATGCACCGTCATCAGCTGGATCGCGTCCTGCCCGGCCTGCGCCTGGTTGTCGCCCGCCTCCAGCGAAGCATGCGTCAGGAAGGCCGCCAGCGGCGACATGATCTCGCCCGTCTCCGCGTCGGGCCCCGGCGCGGACGCGGCGGCCTGCTCGTCCACCGGCAGCGCCACGGCATCCTTGCCGAAGCCTTCCTGCGTGACGAAGGCCTCGGCGGCGTTGACCAGTTCCTCGAGGTTCTCGAGCCGATCCTTGCCTTCCTTGTCGGTGCGGTAGAAGTCCACCAGGCCCGAGGCATGCAGCATGTGCTCGATGATCTCGCGCAGCGTCAGGCCGCGCGTGCCTTCGCGCATCGCGTCGACCAGCGCCACGAAGGCCTGCAGGTTCGCGCCGCCCTTGCCGGCCACGGCGCCCACGCTCTGCGCGAGGCTGCGGCCGCTCGCGCGCGCGGCGTCCTGCAGCTGCTCGATCGTGCGCGCGCCGATGCCGCGCGTCGGGAAGTTCACCACGCGCAGGAAGCTGGTGTCGTCGTTGGCGTTCTCGATCAGGCGCAGGTAGGCCAGCGCGTGCTTCACCTCGGCGCGCTCGAAGAAGCGCAGGCCGCCATAGACCTTGTACGGAATGCCGGCGTTGAACAGCGCACTCTCCAGCACGCGGCTTTGCGCGTTGCTGCGGTACAGCAGCGCGATCTCGTGGCGCGGCATGCCGTCGCGGTGCAGCTGCTGCGCCTCCTCGACGAACCACTGCGCCTCGGCGAAGTCGCTGGTGGCCTCGTACACGCGCACCGGCTCGCCGGCACCTGCCTCGGTGCGCAGGTTCTTTCCCAGGCGCTTCTCGTTGTGCGCGATCAGCTCGTTGGCGGTGTCGAGGATGTTGCCGTAGCTGCGGTAGTTGCGCTCCAGCTTGATGACCTGCTCCACGCGGAACTCGCGCTCGAAGGCGCTCATGTTGCCGACCTGCGCGCCGCGGAAGGCGTAGATGCTCTGGTCGTCGTCGCCGACGGCGAAGACGGCGGCGTGGGGCCCCGCGAACATCTTCAGCCAGGCGTACTGCAGCTTGTTGGTGTCCTGGAATTCGTCGACGAGGATGTGGCGGAAGCGGTGCTGGTAGTGCTCGCGCAGCGCGGCGTTGTCGCGCATCAGCTCGTAGGTGCGCAGCATCAGCTCGGCGAAGTCGACCACGCCCTCGCGCTGGCACTGCTCCTCGTAGGCCTGGTAGACCTGCACCATCACGCGGGTCAGCTCATCGCGCACCTCGACGTCCTTCGGGCGCAGGCCGTCTTCCTTGGCGCCGGCGATG
>WBZM01000656.1_pt1 | contig 44594 bp, 35 predicted proteins | sample 5204271 | NCBI WGS metagenome assembly WBZM01 (sample SAMN12344346, study PRJNA552823) | activated sludge metagenome | biome: Activated sludge suspended growth; feature: Nitrification reactor; material: Wastewater; isolation source: activated sludge from nitrification reactor of wastewater... | reverse complement strand
GATGCGGTGCTCCCGGGCATACGACATCGTATAAATGAACGATTGCTCGTCGACCTTGATTTCGGCATGCGGGTCACCCTTGCCGCGCAGGAGGTCGCCTGACTGGTAGACGTAGTCATCCTGCTCAATACCCAGCCGAATGCCTTTGATGAAGACATCATCACCGACGAGCATCGGCAGGGAGGGGTCCTGGCGGAATTCTGTGCGCAGGGCGGCAGTGGTGATCTGGCCTTTCTTGAGGGGAGTGCGGTCGCGCACGTAGACCGGTGAGTCTGGCTTGTCGGTCGGCAGGCGCAGTTTGCCGGCATTCTGGAGTTGGGTGACGACTTGGCGCTGGCCGTCACCCGGCCGATCCGAGGCCGTTTGTATGTCGACCACGGTGTGCGCGAGGTCGCAGTTGGCCGCGTCGAGTCGATTGCGTGACGGGTAGAAGATGTGTCGGAAACACTGCTGCACGGCCAGGGCAAGTTCCTGCTTGGAGCGTTCATGCAGTTCCTGCAGCTTGGCCACCTGATAGTCGGCCAGGTCCTTGAGTTTGCCGGGTTGTCGCAGAGATTCCAGCGCGATGTTGCGCAGCATCTTGGCCTTCATGTTGGGCACCCCGGCCGCGTCTGCCAGCAGGAAGGCGAGATTGTTCCGGTTGTGGCGCCAGTCGCTTCCACCCCCCTTGTGCAGAAAGACTTTCTCGACCAGGTTGTCGATGGTGACCGCGTCGCTGAAGACCTGGCTGGCTTCGTAGCCGAGCATCACCAGGTAGGGGCGGCCGCTGCCGTCGTCGTCGGGCACGTCGTGCGGGCCGGAAGCGAAGGGGATGAGATTGAGATTGGGGCCGGCGAAGAGATCGCGGATGAAGCTGTTGAGGCGGGTGCGGGCCTCGTCGCGGTCGGTGTTGGTTTCTTCGCGCCGGATGATCTGGGTGAGATTGGCCTCGGCCAGAAAGCGCAGCGGCGCGCCGGGTTTGTCGTCGAGATACGCCGAGTCGGTCGCGAAGCGTTTGCGTGCCTCGTCAATGAATGCGATGTCCGCTCCCGGGCTCAGGATGGCGTAGCGCAGTTCCTCGGCGTTCAATCCGCGCAAGGTCTCGTTGAACGCCAGGGTGTGCAGGAACGCGCAGCGGGCGACGTACGATCCGTACTTGGGCAGGCCCCTGAATGGCCCTGCGTCGAGTTGCTCAGCCAGGGCTGGCGTGGTTTCGACCGCGGCAATCTCGGTCTTGATGGCCGGCACGTAGATGTCCTGCTTGAGGCGGGTGACGAGTTCGAGGCGTATCGGCTCGAACCCGAGGTCGATGTGATGCGTGTGAATCGCGTAGGCGTCGGCGGGGCGCGTCTGCCAGACGCGTGCCACCGTACGCGCGAGGAGACGCAGCATGCCGCGCACACGCTGGAAGTTGCCCAGGGTACCGGTCTTCTGCGTCAGCACATTCACCAGTTCTGGGTGCAGCGGATAGCCGGCGGCAAACTCGTCCAGACGCCGGTCCTCGGCCGGGGCCGGCGGAAGCAGCTCCCGGTTGGCATCCCACAGCGACTTGTAGGCGGAAATGACCGCCCGCGCCTTGTCGCGGTCGATGTGGGTGAACAGCCTTCGGCAGATGACCTTGACGGTCTCGTCGTCCTCGGTGGGGTCGATCACCGTCGCCTTGCGGGCGGCGACGCTCTCGGCCTCGGCGAAGAAGGCGGCGATGTCCTGTGTCTCTCGGCTGTAGGCGTCGGCCGCCTTGCCGTCACGACCGACCGCGAGCGTAAAAACCAGCGCCGCACAGGGGGAGCTTTCCACCGCCTTCATCAGCGAAGTCAGGAAGGCCAGGAGCTGTTCGCCTGCGCGCTGGGCATTCCGACCGGCCACCTTGCGCAGGTAGGGGGCGATTTCGTCGATGAGGATGACCGCCGGCTCGCTGCCGATCAGCTCGCGCAAGGTGTCGGCACCCGGCGCGATTCCTTCGCGGTCACTCGCTTCGACCAGACGATACCCGGCCGCACCGCGCAGCGCATACGCCAGTTCTCCCCATGGCGTGTAGGCGCGCAGGGTATCGCCAATTCGGTGCCCATTGGCCGGATCGGCATTTTCGCCATCAAAGGCGGCAATGCGCACCGGTTCCGACGGACGCAGGGAGGCGTCGAGAAACTCGTCGGCGTTCGCCACGCCGGAGAGGCCGCTCATGGCGTGCGCGAGCGCAATCAGGGCGTGCGTCTTGCCGCCGCCAAACTGTGTGTCCAGACGAAAGATGGCGCCAATCTGGTCGGAATGGCCACTGACCCGCAGCGCAACCAGCTTGAGGACGTTCTTGATGCCCTTGGTCGGGTAGGTGTTGGCAAAGAACAGCTCCGGGCGCTTGTACTCGTCGGGAGCGTCTCCTCGTAACACCTGCGAGAGGTCCGCAGCAAAGTCGCTCTCCCGCAAAGCCCCTTGCAGAACGTCAGTTCGCGGCTCACAGATGGAGAACAGATTGTCGGTCATGGCGTGCCTGATTGTCCGTAGGTGCGTAAATGTATCAAGAAAATGTATCCAATGACATTCCAGAGGGGGACTCCATGATGCCATTGACGGGCGCTTGGTCCATCGCGCGACGGGTCTGCCCTCCCGCCCCCAATGCTGTTGAATTAGGCCAAATCCCGGTGAATCCACTTTATGCCATTGATGGAAAAGACTATCTTTACCTGGGGACCATGACGATGACACGGAAACTGTCCGCAAAATGCATGCCAGCTATCGTCTGTTTTTGATGCGTTTCTTCGGCTGATTCCGGATCGTCTCTCTTTAAGAGGGTTTTCTCTTTCCCCGAAGGCCTTTGTTCGCCAGAGCAAACTGACGCTTTCGGCGGTCTTCGTCTTGCCCGTGGAGGCCTTCGTTCACTCCGATCGGAGCGAGGCAACGCTGACGCTGACACCGCCGAAGGCGGGACCGATTTCGCTGCGGGTGGTGCGGCTGGTCGCCCCCGATGGCAACGTTTCCGTGCTTCTGACCAACCTGAACGATTCCATCCGTTTTCCGGCTACCGCCGTCATCGCTCGCATCCTGATGGTGCTCAGCACCGATCCCGACGATCCCGCAGCGGCCGCGTCGCAGTTCAAGCACGCCATGATCACCCTCGCTGAAGAAGCCTTCGTCCTCACGCCCCGCTGCCCCCAACAGGCCCGGGCAATCTTCCGCGAACTCCTCTCCGAGATTGCTCGGGTGCGCTATTACCCCCAGGAACGCCTCGGCCTTCGCAGCCTCGCGTATCAAAGAAGCCCATCTCCAAATGGCAGGTCGATAAAGGCAAACGAATCGCCATGGCCTAATTCAACAGCATTGACACCGCCCCCCGCTGCGCCAGGGAATCCCCTCTGTGTCAGAAAAGTTGTCGCCAGAACGCGTGCAGCGTTGGCATACGCTTGGTGGTCGTGGAGGAATCGCGTGGCTGAGCTCCCGTCGAGGTCAAGGGTGACCGCGCCGGGGCAACAGCCCAGTTGCCAAGACGGCCGTTCCAGCGATCCCGATTGGCCTTGCGCGCGGCTTGGTAAAGCTGCTGGCGTGCAGCGAGGATGGCCTGATCGTGTCCGTCGTCGTGCTGGGCGGTGTCACCTAGCGGATGCCGCTGTGCCAGTGCTCGTTGTTGTACCAGTGGGCGCAATCGGTGACGGCTTTCAAGGCAGTGCGCTTGTCGCGATGGACGACGGGCTTGTCCGGCAGGGGATGGCGCCCTTCGGCGGGCGCTGTACGGCGGAGAAGATGGGCGGCGTGATCGCAGTGGTGGTCGTTGTCTCGACAGTGCAGCCGCCGAGACGGTAAGTGTCAAGATAGTTGTCGCCGGAACTCATGCTGCGATTGGCATAGTTTCGGTGGTATGGTCGGCCACCATGCCGAGCTCCCCAAGTCGAGCTCCGTTTGGGCCGGGAAGCCGGCCGTCGTTGGCCAGCCAATTTTCCGGAACGGTTCCGCTCCCGCTTGCGCCGCACTCTCGGTCTTGACCGCTCCCGCAGCCATCACGCTGGCGATGCTCTCGGCCAACGACCCGTCAAGCGCTATGTGTCGTGCGATCCGGTCGATCTGAACAGCGACTTCGGCTGGATTTCGTACAGATTCCGGGACGCTCTCCCCTGGTCCGTCAAGCCATTGAATCGGTGGCACGCCCGAGACGACTCGAACGTCCGACCCCTGCCTTCGGAGGGCAGTACTCTATCCATCTGAGCTACGGGCGCGTACCGGGGCGGAAGCTTAACCGGTTTGCCCTGGGGAGTCCAGAGGAGTCCAGCCAAGCCCTTTTTTGCAGCGCAAAAGGGCGGTACAATCGGCGCTTTAACCCGCGGAATACCAAGGACTTGGCATGGCTCAGAAACAACACTCCTCAGGCGCGATCCTGTTCATCACCATCGTCGTCGCTCTTCTGCTGATCGTCGTCATCTGGCCGCTGGCAAAGCTCGGCAAGGGCGGCGCGGCGGTCGGCAGCAGCGACGACGCCGACGCGCGCATCCAGCCAGTGGCCAAGTTCGAACTCGCCAAAGCGGCGCCGGCGAAAGCCGACGGGGCACCACGTGACGGCGCCACCGTCTACCAGACGGTGTGCATGGCCTGCCACGCCAGCGGCGCAGCGGGCGCGCCAAAAGCGGGCGACAAGGCGGCGTGGGCGCCGCGCATCGCCACCGGAGCGGCGGCGCTGCTCGCCAGCGTCACCAACGGTAAGGGCGCGATGCCGCCGAAGGGTGGCGGTGCCGACCTCAGCGAAGCCGAGCTGAAAGCCGCCGTCGAACACCTGGTCGGTCTCGCCAAGTAAGGCGCAGGGAGGACACCGGCGCGGCGAGCGCCGCGCCGGGCAGCCGCGCAGTATCGACTGCTCGGCGATGCGGCAACTCGCCGGCGAGCGCCGGGCGCGACTTACCCGGCCTGCTTGTTGAGGATAGCCTTCAGTCCGGCGAAGCGCTCGGCGTTGAGCGAGCGGTCGGGCGGGCTGGGCTCGCCGCCGCCCGAAAAACGCAGGTCGGCACGCCCCAGCTCGTCGATGAAGCGCGAGCTTCGGCAGGGAATCAGTTCGCGGCCTTGCCGCCGCTTCTCGCAATAGCTCAGGTGCAGCGAACGCTGCGCGCGCGTCACGCCGACGTACATCAGACGGCGTTCTTCCTCGATCCGGTTGTCGATCTGCGCTTCGCGGTGCGGCAGAATGCCTTCCTCGAGGCCGATCAGGAAGACGTGCTTGAACTCCAGTCCCTTGGCTGCGTGCAGCGTCGACAGACGAACCGCGTCGACCTCGGGCGTTGTCCGGTCGAGCATGTTGACCAGGGCAATCGCCTGCGTCGCTTCGCTCAGCGTCTTGCCTTCCTCGGCGCCTTTCGCGGCCAGCCAGTCGACGAACTCGACGACGTTGGCCCAGCGCGTGCGCGCCGTGCGCGGCTCGTCCTGGGAAAGTAGCCAGGCTTCGTAGCCGATCGCCGCGAGCAGCTCGGGAAGCACCAGCGCCGGCGCCTCGCGCGCCGCGCGTTGGCGGAAACGCTCGATGAAATCGTGGAATTCGAGCAAGGGCGCGAGTTGGCGCTCCTGCACGTGCTGCGCCAGACCGTGTTCGCCGAGCACGGCGAAAAACGAACGCTGGCGCTGCCCGGCGTAGTTGCCCAGCGCCTGCAGCGTGGCGGCGCCGACGCCACGGCGCGGCACGCTCACTGCGCGCAGGAAGGCCGGATCGTCGTCGGTGTTGTTGAGCAGCCGCAGGTAGCAGCTCAGATCCTTGATTTCCGTCTTGTCAAAGAACGACTGGCCACCGGAGACGAGGTAGGGAATGCGCTGCTCGCGGAGGAACTGTTCGAGCGCGCGCGCCTGAAAATTTCCCCGATAGAGAATGGCGTAGTCGCCGAACGCGCCGCGCTGCTGAAAGCGGTGCGCCTGCAGTTTCATGACTACCGACTCGGCTTCCTTCTCGCCATTCGCGCAGACGCTGACGGTGATTGGTTCGCCCGGACCGAGTTCGGACCACAATTGCTTGTCGAACAGCTTCTCGTTGTGTGCGATCAGCGCGTTGGCTGCCTGCAGGATGCGCACGCTCGAGCGGTAGTTCTGTTCGAGCTTGATCAGCTTGAGGTTCGGATAATCGCGCGGCAGCTCGCGCAGGTTGGCGATGTCGGCGCCGCGCCAGCCATAGATCGCCTGATCGTCGTCGCCCACCGCGGTAAACGCCGCGCGTGCGCCGGTGAGCAGCCTGAGCATCTGGTACTGTGCTGCGTTGGTATCCTGATACTCGTCGATCAACAGGTAGCGCAAGCGATTCTGCCACTTCTCGCGCACTGCCGCGTGGTCGCGCAAGAGCGTCACCGGGAGCGCGATCAGGTCGTCGAAATCGACCGCCTGATACGCGCGCAGCGTCGTACAGTAAGCGGCGAAGGCATCGGCGGCGCGCAGTTCAGTCTCGTTCTGCGCGTTCTTGCGCGCCAGCTCGGGCGTAACCAACGCATTCTTCCAGTTCGAAACGAGCGTCTGCAGGCGGCGGACCGTTGCCTTGTCGGTACTGCCGGCGATTTCGGCGAGAACGGCGAAGCAGTCGGTGGCGTCGAAGATCGAGAAATTCGGTTTGTAGCCGATCGCCTTCACTTCCTCGCGCAGAATTCGCACGCCGAGCGAATGGAAGGTCGAAATCGTCAGCCCCTTCGTCGAACGGCCGGCGAGCAGCTTGTCCACGCGCGCCTGCATCTCCTTCGCCGCCTTGTTGGTGAAGGTGATCGCCGCCAGATTTCCCGGGTTGAAGCCGCAGGTGTCGATCAGATAAGCGATCTTTTCGGTGATCACGCGCGTCTTGCCCGAACCGGCGCCGGCGAGCACGAGCAGCGGCCCGTCGAGGTAGCGAATCGCAGCGCGCTGGGCGGGATTGAGCGAAGACATTGGCGGCCTGTCCGGAGCGGGGTGGCGATTCTAGCATGCGCCTTGGCCGCTGCCACAGCCGCTGCCAGGACCACTGGCCGGCGGCGTTTTCGCCGCGCAGTGCTTGCCTGACCGGCGGTTTCGGCGGACCATACCGGGCTGGCCGGGCGAGCAGCGCTGATCCGGCCGATGCGCTCCGATGTTCTGCCGGCCTCCTGCTGGTCTTGCTGCCGGCCTTCTCCCGCTAGCCTGTCGAGTTGCCTCATGTCCGCTTCCTTTCTCCCGCGTGTCCTGATCGCCGCTGCCGTCGCGCTGCTCATCGCCGGCGGCGTCTGGTGGATCAGCCGCCCGCCGCCGGTCGCCGTCGTCGTCAGCGAGATCGGACGCGGCCTGGTCGAGTCGACGATCGCCAACACGCGCGCGGGAACCGTCGAAGCGTGTCAGCGCACGCGTCTGTCGACGATCAGCGGCGGGCGCATCGAAGTGCTTGCGGTGAAGGAGGGCGATCGCGTGCGCGCCGGTCAGTTGCTGATGAAGCTCTGGAACGACGACCAGAAGGCGCAAGGCGCGCTCGCCATGGCGCAGGTGGCGACCGCCCGGCAGCGCGTTGCCGAGGCCTGCGCGGTGGCTGACAACGCCGAACGCGAGGCGGCCAGGCAGGCGGCGCTGCGCGCGCGCGGCTTCGTTTCGACGGCGCGCGAGGAAAGCGCGCGCAGCGAAGCGCTTGCCCGACGCGCCGGCTGCGCCGCGGCGCGCGCCGATGTCACGCAGGCCGAAGCGCGCGTCGGCGTGACGCGCGTCGAGCAGGGCAGGACGATCCTGCACGCGCCGTTTGCCGGAACGATCGCCAAGATCGTCGGCGAAGTCGGCGAGTACTCGACGCCTTCGCCGCCGGGCGTGCCGACGCCGCCGGCGATCGACCTGATCGACGACTCGTGCCTCTACGTCAAGGCGCCGATGGACGAGGTCGATGCGCCGCGCATCAGCCCCGGCCAGGCGGTGCGCATCAGCCTCGACGCGCTGCCCCGGCAGTCGTTTCCGGGGCGGGTCAGACGCGTCGCGCCGTACGTCTCGGCGGTCGAGAAGCAGGCGCGCACGGTCGACATCGAAGCCGTCTTCGACGATCCGGCAGCTCCCGGCAAGCTGCTCGTCGGTTACAGCGCCGACCTCGAAGTCGTCCTCGCCGTGCGTCAGGACGTCGTTCGCGTGCCGACTTCGGCCCTGCTCGAAGGCGGCCGCGTGCTCGTCGCGGCGAGCGACGGGCGGCTCGCCGAGCGTCAGGTCAAGCCCGGCCTCGCCAACTGGGAGTACACCGAGGTGCTCGCCGGGCTCGATCCGGGCGAGCGCGTCGTCACTTCGCTCGAGCGCGCCGGTGTCGTCGCTGGCGCCGCCTATACGATCGACTCCCGGCCGGGACCGACGAGCAAGTAATCGATGATTTCCGGGCTGATCGAACTGGCCGGAATCGAGCGCGTCTTCCGGCTCGGCGACAGCGAGGTGCACGCGCTGCGCCGGCTTGACCTGCAGATCGCCAGCGGCGAATACGTTTCCGTCATGGGGCCTTCCGGCTCGGGCAAATCGACGCTGCTCAACCTGCTCGGGCTGCTCGACCGCCCCGACGCCGGCACCTACCGGCTTGCCGGGCGCGACGTGACGACGCTCAGCGCGGACGAGCAGGCACGCCTGCGCAGCGAACGCATAGGCTTCGTCTTCCAGAGCTTTCACCTCGTTCCGCGGCTGACGGCGGCGGAAAACATTGCCCTGCCGATGGTCCTCGCCGGAATCGCTCCGAGCCGGCGCGCCGAACGCATCGCCAGCGCGCTGCGCGACTACGGGCTGGAGAACCGCGCCGATCATCGTCCCGACCAACTCTCCGGCGGGCAGCGACAGCGCGTCGCGATCGCCCGCGCGACGATCATGCAGCCGGCGGTGATCCTGGCCGACGAGCCGACCGGCAACCTCGATCGGGCGACCGGCGAAGAAGTCGTCCGCCTGCTCGAAACGCTCAACGAGCGCGGCGTGACGCTGATCGTCGTCACCCACGACGCCGGACTCGGCGCGCGCGCGCAGCGCCAGTTGCTGATGGAAGACGGCCTGCTGCAGCACGACCGGCGGCGCGGCAGCGAGACGCCTGGCCCATGCGTAGCGCCGACCTGATCCGTTTCGCGCGCGACGCGGCGGCGGGCCATCCGCTGCGTACCGTTCTGCTCGTCCTGGCGATGGCCATCGGCGTCGCCGCGGTTGTCGTCCTCACCGCGCTCGGCGACGGCGCACGGCGCTACGTGCTGAACGAATTTTCCTCGATCGGCAGCAACCTGGTGATTGTCCTGCCCGGCCGCTCGCAGACCGGCGGCTTCAATCCGGGCAACGCGGTGACCAGCACGCCGCGCGATCTGACGATCGACGACGCACAGGCGCTGCTCCGGGCGAGCAGCGTGTACCGCGCCGCGCCGCTCGCCGTCGGCACTTCGGAGATCAGTTACGGCGGCAAGCTGCGCGAAGTCACCGTCGTCGGAACGACCGCCGAGTTCGTCGAGGTTCGCCGCCTCAGCCTGGCGCACGGGCGCTTTCTGGTCACCGGCGACTGGCGGCGCGGCGCCTCGGAAGCGGTGATCGGGGCCAAGATTCAGGATGAGATCTTCGGCCGGCAGAATGCGCTCGGCCAGCTCGTGCGCGTCGGCGACCGGCGCTTCCGCATCGTCGGCGTGCTGGCTGCGAGCGGCCAGGGGCTGGGCATGAACACCGACGAACTGGTCATCCTGCCGGTGCCGCTGGCGCAGGCGATGTTCAACAGCAACACGCTGTTTCGCATCCTGGTCGAAGCGAGCAGCCGCGAAGCGATCGACTCGGCCAAGGCGCAGGTCAGCGAGATCATCCGCCTGCGCCACGAAGGCGAACTCGACGTCACGGTGATCACCCAGGACGCCGTGCTGGCGACCTTTGACCGTCTGCTCGGAACGATGACCCTGGCGGTCGCCGGAATCGCCGCGATCAGCCTGGCCGTCGCCGGCATCCTGGTGATGAACGTGATGCTCGTTTCGGTCACCCAGCGGACGGCCGAAATCGGCCTGCTCAAGGCGCTTGGTGCGAGCGCGGCGACGATCCGCAACGCCTTCCTCGCCGAAGCCGCAATGCTCTCGATCGCCGGCGCGCTGGTCGGCCTGCTCCTCGGGCACGCCGGCGCGGCGATCATTCGTCAGCTCTATCCCGCCTATCCGGCTTTTCCGCCCGCCTGGGCAGTGATCGCCGGACTCGCCACGGCGCTCACCACCGGCGTCCTCTTCGGCGTCCAGCCAGCGCGCCGGGCCGCCCGGCTCGACCCGGTGCAGGCGCTCGCCAGACGCTGAGCGGCGTCCGCGCAAAACCATGGCCAGGCCACGATGATCCGTCCGCAAGACTCGCTGCAGCTTGCCCTGCGTGCGCTCGGCGCGCACCGGCTGCGCAGCTTCCTGACCCTGCTCGGGATTGCCGTCGGGATTGCCGCAGTCATCCTGCTCACCTCGATCGGAGAAGGCATTCATCGCTTCGTCCTGGCCGAGTTCACCCAGTTCGGCACCAACGTGATCAGCGTCGCGCCCGGCCGCACGAAGACCGCCGGCCACTCGCCCGCCGGCATCCCGACTTCGGTTCGCCCGCTGACGCTGGACGACGCGCGCGCGCTCGAACGGCTGCCGCACATCACCGGCATGACGGCGACCGTCTGGGGTAACAGCGAGGTGAGCGCGAACGGACGCCTGCGCCGGACGACAATCAATGGCGTCGGCGCGCAAATGCTCAAGGTCTTCGCCATCCGCGTGCGCAGCGGTCAGTTCCTGCCCGCCGACGAGGCCGAAAACGCGCGCGCCTTCGTCGTCCTCGGCGCCAAGCTGAAGGAGGAACTGTTCGGCAGCGCCAACCCGCTCGGCGCGCGCGTACGCGTCGGCAGCCTGCAGTTTCGCGTCATCGGCGTTCTCGAAGCGAAAGGGCAGATCCTCGGCTTCGACCTCGACGACGCCGCGTACATTCCGACCGCGCGCGCGCTCGAACTCTACAACCGCGACGGCGTGATGAAGGTCGACCTTTCCTACGAAGCCGATGTACCGGTCGCCGCGGTCAGCGCGCGCGTCCGCCAGGCGCTCGTCGCACGCCATGGACGCGAGGACTTCACGCTGACTACGCAGGAAGACATGCTGCGCACGCTATCCAAGATCCTCGCCGTGCTGACCATGGCGGTCGGCGCGCTGGGCAGCATTTCGCTGCTCGTCGGCGGCGTCGGCATCGTTACCATCATGACCATCGCGGTCAGCGAAAGGACGAGTGAAATCGGCCTGCTCGTCGCGCTTGGCGCGCCGCGGCGGACGATCCTCGGCCTCTTCCTGGGCGAAGCGGTCGCGCTCTCGGCGCTCGGCGGGCTGTTCGGTCTGCTCCTCGGCGTCGGCCTGGCGCAGTTGATCCATCTCGTGCTGCCGGCGCTGCCGGTGCACACCCCGCTCAGCTTCGTTCTCCTCGCCGAAGCGATTGCGCTCAGCATCGGCCTGCTCGCCGGCGTCCTGCCGGCGCGCCGCGCGGCGCGCCTGAACGCCGTCGACGCGCTGCGCGCTGAATGAGTGCCGACGGCTCGCCGCCGCACGATGCGCACGCGCCGGCAAGTCCGTGCGATGATCGACGCTACGCCGGCAGAGCGGCGGCGTCAGCAGCAGACGCCGCGGCCGTCCCCGGCGTTTTCCATCAAACCCAGTCTGGAGGTAAAGCATGAGCGAGCCTGCCGTGCGCATCTATCACAACAACCGCTGCTCGAAGAGCCGCGCCGCGTGCCAGTTGCTGGCCGAAAAGGGCGTTGCCGTAGAAATCGTCGACTATCTGAAAACGCCGCCGAGCGCCGACGAACTGCGCCAATTGCTCGCCCAGCTCGGCATGTCGGCCGAGCAACTCGTCCGCCGCGGCGAAACGGTGTTCAAGACGAACTACGCCGGACGCACGCTGAGCGAAGACGAATGGCTGGCGGCGCTGGTCGCACACCCGATTCTGATCGAGCGGCCGATCGTCGTGCGCGACGGGCGAGCGGTCGTCGGCCGGCCGCTGGAGAAAGTCCTCGAGCTCTTCTGAGCCGCGCTGGCTCAGCCGCCGGCGCCGGTCTTCGCCGCTTTCTCCACCTTCGCCTTCGCCGTCTTCTCCGCCTGCGCCACGTTCCCCGCCTTCGCCGCCTTCTCGGCCCACGAATCGCGCAGCGTCACGGTGCGGTTGAAGACGGGCGCGCCAAGCTGCGAATCGACCCGGTCGGCGACGAAGTAGCCGTGCCGCTCGAATTGGAAGCGATCTTCCGGTTGCGCCGTGCGCAAGGCCGGTTCGAGCTGCGCGTGGACGACGCGCCTGCTCTCCGGGTTGAGATCGGCGCGGAAATCGCGCTCGCTGCCCGGCGCATCGTCGGCGCGCCGGGCGCCCGGCGACGGCACCGAGAACAGCCGGTCGTACAGCCGCACCTCGGCGGCGCAGGCGCCGGCGACCGCCACCCAGTGCACGTTGCCCTTCACCTTGTACGCGTCGGCGCCCGCCGTCCCGCTCTTTGAATCGGGAAAGTACTCGCAGTGCACGACGCTCGGCGCACCGTCGGCGTCGAGCTCGACGCTCGTGCAGCGGACGACGTAGGCATAGCGCAGGCGCACCGTGTTGCCCGGGTAGAGGCGGTGATAGCCCTTGCTCGGCTGCAGCATGAAATCCTCGCGCTCGATCCACAACTCGCGCCCGAAAGGCAGCGCGCGCGTACCCAGATCCGGCCGCTGCGGGTGGTTCGGCGCGCTGCACGCCTCGCCCGCGTCGGCCGGGTAGTTGTCGATGATCAGGCGCAGCGGATCGAGCACCGCGACGCGCCGCTCGGCCGAAGCGTTGAGCACCTCGCGCATGCAGTCCTCGAGCAGCGAATAATCGATCAGCGATTCCGAGCGTGAAACGCCGACGCGTTCGGCAAACAGGCGGAAACCCTCGGCCGGATAGCCGCGCCGGCGCGCGCCGACGAGCGTGGGCAGGCGCGGATCGTCCCAGCCGCCGACGTGCCCTTCGTCGACGAGCTGGATCAGCTTGCGCTTGGAGAGAACGATATACGTCAGATTCAGGCGCGAGAACTCGATCTGCTGCGGCAGCGGACGCTGCAGCAGGCCGCCTTCGGCCAGCCTTTCCAGCAGCCAGTCGTAGAACGGCCGCTGATCGGCGAATTCGAGCGTACAGATCGAGTGCGTGATGTTCTCCAGCGCGTCCTCGATCGGGTGCGCGTAGGTGTACATTGGATAGACGCACCAGCGCTCGCCGGTATTGTGGTGACTGGCGTGCCGGATGCGGTAGATCGCCGGATCGCGCAGGTTGATGTTGGCCGAAGCCATGTCGATCTTCGCGCGCAGAACGTGCGTGCCGTCGGCGAATTCGCCCCGCTGCATGCGCTTGAAGAGGTCCATGTTCTCTTCGACGCTGCGCGTGCGAAACGGCGAATCCTGCCCCGGCTCGGTGAGCGTGCCGCGCGTCGCGCGCATCTCGTCAGCGCTCTGGCTGTCGACGTAGGCGTTCCCGCTGGCGATCAGATGCTCGGCAAAAGCGACCATCCAGGCGAAATAGTCCGAGGCGAAGTAGAGATTGGTCTCGCCCGGCGTGTCGTCGAGGGCGTCCACCTGCCAGGAAAAACCGAGCCAGCGCACCGCATCGACGATCGAATCGACGTACTCCTGCTCTTCCTTCTCCGGATTGGTGTCGTCGAAACGCAGGTGGCAGCGACCGCCGTAATCCTGCGCCAGGCCGAAGTTGAGGCAGATCGACTTGGCGTGACCGAAGTGCAGATAGCCGTTCGGTTCCGGCGGAAAGCGCGTCCGGATGCGCGCCGGGTCGAGCGCCCCGGCCAACTGCTGCGCGCCCGGCCCCGGGCGGCCCGACCAGCGGCGCTGGACAAACTTGTCGGCTGCCAGCTCGCTTTCGATGATCGTGCGAATGAAATTCACCCCGGCGGCGGGCGTCGCCGCCGCGTCGCCGCGCGCGCCATCGCTGCGGCCTGTTTCGGTCCCCTGGCTCACGGTGCACAGTCCTTGATGAGAGAAGGCCGGTATTTTAACCGCTTGCCGCCGTCGTCATGGCGATTGGCGCGCCTGGCGAGGCAGCGGCTACGCCTGCCGCCCTCCGCCCAGGCGCTGACTGGCCAGCCGCTGTGCGCGCGCCTCGAAAGCCGACACCATGCCGCTGGCCATCGGCAGGAGCAGCATCTGGATCACCGGCATCAGGAAGAACGAACGCATTTCGCAGTCGAGCGCGAAATCGACCTGGCAGCGCTCGTCGGTGAGCGGCGCGAACGACCAGCGCAAGTCGAAATGGCAGAACGAATGGTCGTCCGAACTGACGTGAATGGCGTGCGGGCGGTCGAGTTCGGTGCGCGTGCGGAAGTGGTGGATCAGCCAGCCGACGGCCAGGCTCTGCTCGGTTTCGTAGCCCTGCGCGTGCCGGCTGACGATGCGTGCGCGGCGGATCGTCGGCAGGAATTCGGGATAGCGCTCGACGTCGGCGACGACATCGAAGAAAGTCTCGGCGGGCTGTGCGACGGCGCGCCTTTCGCGATGAATGGCCATGCTTTCCTGCCTCCGTCAGCGGTCGCCGGCAGGCTTCGCCCCGCGCGAAGTCCGGCGTGTGCAACGCTGGCCGCCAGCCATCGGGCCGCGCGCAGGCGCGCGGCGGGCGCATCAACTGCTCGGGCGGCTGAAACGCGTCAGATTGTTCATCATTTCGACCATTTCCGGCCGGATCTGGCTTTTTGCCGCCTCACCATCCTCGACCGGACGGTCGTCGCTGTCGAGCACCTCCTGGCGGACGACGCCGGCGGCATTCACCGGGAAAGCGATGCGGTATTTCTCGCCGATATACGCGATGCGGTGCCAGTCGGCAGCGACCGCGTAACTGCGGTGGAAATCGGGCGCCAGCAGATCCTGCCCCTGCGCGTAGTCGGCCGGCGGGTTGCGCACGCCGAGGCGGGCCATCAGTGTCGGCGGAATGTCCAGGTGGCTGGTCATTCCGCGCACGACGCGCGCCGGCTCGCCGGGAATCCAGAGCACCGCCGGCGTGCTCGTCTGATAGCGATTGAACTCGGCGGCGTGTCCCCAGCGGCTGCTGCGCTCCATGAACTCCTCGCCGTGGTCGCCGAGAACGATGACGATCGTATTGTCGAGCAGCTTGCGCTCGCGCAGATGCGCCAGCAGGCGGCCGATCTGGCGGTCCACGTGGTGCGCCGCGTTCAGATAGCGGTTCTTGATCTGCGCCATCTGCCCGGCGAAGTCGGCCGCCAGATAATTGAAATCCTCCAGATACGGTCGGGCGATCACGCTGTCCGGCGGGAAGGTGTAATTGGCGTGCGTTCCCTCGAAGAACATGTAGGTCATGAACGGCCGCTGCGGATCGCGCCGGTCGATGAACTGCATGATGTCGTCGATGTTCTGCCTGTCCCTTTCCCACGGTTCCGGGCCGCTCGACAGCGCGTGCATGTCGGCCGGGTTCATGCGCAGAAAGACCGTCTTGTCGAACGGCGGGTAGGTAAACGACTGGCTGGTATGCAGGCTGAACTGGTAGTTCTGCTGCTGCAGCACGTCCATCAGCAGCGGCGAGCGATTCGCCTTGATCATCGGAAACCAGTAGTTGCCGTACAGGCCGTAGAACATCGAAAAGATGCCCATCTGCGTCGCATTGCCGCCGCTGTAATGCTGTTCCAGGCGCAACGACTGCTCGGAAAACGCCCATAACTCGGGCATGATCTGGCGGTCGAGCAAGTCGAAACGCAGCGATTCGGCGACCAGCCAGACGATGTTCGGCGGGCGCTGCGGCGGTTCGACGTGCAGCGGCACGAGCGGATAGCTCAGGCGGCCCTGCTTCAGGTGCACGCCCTCGCCGCCGTCGGCTGGCGCCGCGATTCCCAGGCGCGCGGCAAGCCGGCGGAAGGTCGTCGGCAGGTAGAAGGGATAGCGCTCGCTGGCGAAGAGGATCGGCTGATAATTCACCGCTGCGCTGTAACCGTAGGCAACGCGTTCACCGATCGCCAGACTGAGCAGCGCCAGCAGCAGCCAGCGCGCGCGCGGCGAACGGCGCGTCGCCAGTTCCGGCCGGTGGTTTCCGTGGCGCGTCGCCCAGTAGTAGGTCGCCGCCTGCAGCACGAGCAGCGCCGCGGCGATTGCCGCTGCGGTCAGCTCGGTGCTGCGACTCGCGCCGAGCGAGGCAATTCCGCCCGGCGAGAAGACGAGGTCGATGACGAAGCCGTTGATGTGGAAACCGTACATGCCGTAGATCACGCGGTCGGCGAACAGCAGCACCTGAACCGCGCCGGTGAGGCCGATCAGCGCGCCGGCGAGCAGCCGTGCCGCAGCGACCGAGTCGCCGCGCCGCTGCAGAAAGCGATGCAGCAGGTAGCCGGGGAGCAGCGCCGGCAGCAGGTAGAGAAAAGCGTAGCTGAGCGTCGTCGCCAGCGTCCACACGGCAACGGCGGGCGTGCTGTAGGCTTTCGCCGTGGTGAAGGCGCTGACGTGCAGCGCCACCCAGAGGCCACTGAGCAGAAAGAAGCGATCGATTTTCTGGCGGGGAGGAACTGAATTCATCGTCGTCGATTTCGGGCGGGAGTGAAATTCTAGCCTGAAAACCTTAGCTTGGCCTGAATTGTGCAGCCCTGGGCGGGGTCCGGCCGGGCCGCTGGCTGCACCACTTTGCGGGAGCGCTTATCATTGCCGCAACGGCGACCGGGCGGCGCCGCAAGCGCCGGCGTGTGCGCACCGCTCGGCGCCGCCGCGCGCCCGCCGAACGAACCGCCCGGCCGGCAAACGACCATCGCGCATCAGGGGAAAAGCGTGCCGCAAACCACGATCTTCGTCAGTTACAGCCACCAGGACCAGCGCCACCTGCAGCAGTTTCAGCGTTTCGCGACCCCGCTCGAACGCGCCGGCCTGATCGGCTATTGGGATGACACGCGTCTGCGCGGCGGCGACGACTGGTACGACGAAATCGACCGCGCGCTGCGCGCGGCGAGCGTTGCCGTCCTCTTCATTTCGCAGGATTTCATCGCCTCGCTTCCCGCTCGGCGCGAGTACTCCCACTCGGATTCGGTCGGGAGGCGGTAGCCATCGGCCGTGTGCTGCCAGGTCACGTTCGTCCCTTCGATCTCGTAGCAGCGCGCCAAGCCGTCCTCGTCCGACAGGCGGTTGCAGAACTGCACGGCGTCGTACCAGGAAATCCCGTTGGCCGGCCAGTCGTCCGCATCCTTCTCCGGCCAGTAGCGTTTCACCTCAGGCATCAGCTTTCTGTACAGACCGCGGGTAACCGGATGACGCATGCAGGCGAAGGCGTCCTGCGTCACCTCGTGCAGCGGGCCTTCGTCGTGCGAGCGGCCGGCTTCGCCAGGTGGGCTGCCCATGTGGAAACGACCGGCCGGGATGTCGATCTGCGCCACCGACAAGGCGGGACGCGCGGGTGGTGGCGGTGCTGGGGGCTCGAGAGGTTCGCGGGGTTTCGGAGGCTGAACCGACTGAACCGACTCAACCGGCGCGACCGGCTCATCAACCGCTCCAGCGGCGACGCCAGGCTCAGGCCGCTGCCCGCCAGCGCGCGCCCGACGGCCTCGGCTCGACGGGAATCGGGCTCATCGGCGGCTGGCTGCGGCGAAACGGGCAATCGGCGCGCCTGGTGTCGGCAAGCGGGAAGCTTGATCCAAGGGGTCGGCCGGTGCGCATGCGGCCGCGTCTGGCGGGCCGTCGGCACGGCGATTGGGGGCAAAAAAAGGGGGCTTGCGCCCCCTGAGGTTCCGTGCGAAATGGCCGTGGGTCAGCGTGCCACAGCTTTCTTCTTGGTGCGCGGATGAACCAGCCCGAGCAGTCCAAGGCCGGTGAGAAGCAGAGTGCCCGGTTCCGGCAGATCGCCGGGGGGGTCGACGAGAATGCTGTCGTTGGCGCAGTTCTCGGTCCAGTGAATGTCGAACGCCTGCCCGTCTTGCCAGCCGCTGTTGCGCAACACTTGCAGGTCGAGGCTCATTTCGTAGAAGTAGTGCCCATCGAGCGGGGCCGAACCGTAACCGGTCGTCGGCGTCGTCGTGTAGGCGAGCGTGGCCATTCCGGCCAGCGTGCCGCCGGCCAGGTAGGTCGGGTGCAAGGGATCGGGCGAGTAGCCGGGGGCGGCGGGATTGGTATAGCCGCCGCTGCTGTTCCACAGGCCGTAGTTCCACTGCGCGTCGCGGTAGATGCCGCCTTCGACGCCGAATCTCTCGACGGTGTAGTCCGTGCTGTTGACGAAGCTCGTGACGTGCTTGATGTTGATGCCGACTTCGTAGCTGCCGTCCTTGCCGAAGTCGATGGCAAAGTCGCCCGCCCCGTAGCTGTTGGCTGACGGCTGGTTCAGCGTGCGCGGGTTGTGCCCGGTCACCAGCGCGATGTACAGCTTCTGGTCGGTCAGCGAGAGATTCGCGTAGAGCGCTTCGGCGTCGTAGGCCTGGCCGCCCCAGCCGGGGTTGAGGTAGAAGGCGCCACTGCCGGTGCCGTCCTCGATCGTCGCGTGGATGCCGGAGCCCGGCGCCGGTGCCCAGGTGGCCGGATTGATTCCCCAGTCCGCGAGATTGCCGTCGATCGTCAGCGCGGCAGCCGGTAAGGCGAAGCCGGTGCCGATCGCGACAGCGGCCAGGGTCAGTAGCTTGTTCATACTCTTTAGTGCTCCAAAAGGAGGGATGCGTGTTGGCAGAGAAGCGTTGCGCCGGCAGCCGTTTGGCGGCTGGTGGAACGCCACCGGGTTGCCTGATTGGCCTCGCGACCAGGGCGACCCGACTTGCTGCGCAGTGTCGCTCGGGTTGGCGGCGTGGCGTTATGAACTAGTGCACAAGCGGCTGTATGTTCGTCGCTCGCCGTCTTGGCGGCCGCGTCGGCAGGTGCGCAGCACCCGTCGGTGGCCGGCCTCCGCCGGGTGCTGCGGCAAGCTCTGCCGGATCGCGAGAAGCCCTTACAAGCAACTCATTTTATTGGTCTGTCGAACTTTCCCGGCGGCCAGCCGTCCATTTGACGGAGGCCGGCCATTCTGCGATAGTCGGCCCACGAGGTCGGTTTCGCTGGTCTGTCTATCCTCTCGCTGCTGGGCTTTGATCGTGTTGGGAAGTCGTGGAGCGCACTGCTGCTTGACGCGTGGAGCGACCTCAAATCGAAGGAGATCGCTATGTCAGAAATGATCGTACCGGGCACCTACATCGACGTACGCGCGGAGGGTCTGATCTCCGCTGGTGGCGTGGCGACTGGAATCGTCGGCATCGTCGGCACCGCCCGGTCGGGCCCGCTGGCGACGCCGATGACGCTGTCCGGTTTCGCGCAGGCGCGCGAGCTCTTTGGCCTGGCGGACAATCACGCCAGCCCGGAAGACGGGGCGCATCCGCTGACGCTGACGCGCGCTGTGCAACTGGCCTACGCCAACGGCGCGTCGACCGTCGTCGCCGTGCGTGTGGCGAGCCCGCGCGCCGCGTCGGCGAGCTTCGCGCTGAAGAACGGCGCCGGCAACACGGTTGCCGTTCTCGCCGCGACGACTCCCGGCTCCTGGGGCAACGACATCCAGGTTTCGGTCAGCCCGGCCAAGGCGCCGGCGCGCATCGTCGGCGAGCGGCAGACCTCGTCGTTCGCCGCGCTGACCTATTCCAGCGTCCAGCCGAATCCGCAGAACCGGATTCAGGTCGTGCGCGGCGACACCCGGCGCGTGGATACCTTCGATCTGGTCTATCGCTTCGTCGTGCGCGAGGAGACAGTGGGCAAGAACAGCGGCGGCAGTTACCAGTTGGCGCATCCGCGGCTCGCCCAGGTCGCCTCGATCAATTCGCTGCTCGTCCTCGACAGCAGCGGCAGCCCGCTACGCGCGTATGGGGCGAAGCCGCCGAGCGGGGTGACGGCAGGGACGATTCTTTACGATCTGGCGGCGACCCCGGCGCTGAACGAGGTACGGATCAATCCGAACACCAGCGAGCTGGCCTTTGCCGCGACGCAGGCACCGGCCGCCGGGCAGACGGTCGTTGCGACCTACGCCGTAGACCATGCCGACCCGCAACCCGGCGAAGTGCTCGTCACGGTGTGGAACGGTGACCTCGACTTCGCCCCCGGCGAGGCGCCACGCGCCGTCGCCGGCGACGTGCTGACCGCCAGCTATCTGGTCGAAGCGGCGGACTGCGTGCAGGTCAGCCTGACGCACGGCCAGTTGAAGGAAAGCTACGTCGTTCCCGACGGGCGCACGCTGGCGGTGCAGGCGAGCAGCTCGCGGCTGGTGCGCGTCGTTCCCGACGCGACGAATGGCGGAACGAAACCGGCCACCGATGTCGCCGCGTTCTTCGGCACGGGCAGCAACGTCGGCGGCGCGAACGGCGCCGACGCCGGCGAGGACGAGTACGCGGCGGGGCTGGAAGCGATTTCGAACATGCTCGTCAACCTGGTCGTCCTCGCCGGTCAGGACGCGCGTCAGATGGGAGCGGTGCTGCTCAGTCACCTCAAAGCGACCGAGGAAACCGACCTCGAACGGCTGGGCGTGATCGGTGCCGCGGGCAGTGAGGTGGCCGACTTCCTCGGCCATACGCTGGCCGACGGCCGCCTCGTTCTGGTCGCTCCGGGAATCCGCAACCCGGACGGCACGGACTTGCCGGCGGCCTACACGGCAGCCGCTGTCGCCGGCCTGATCGCCGCGCTGCCGGTGCACACCAGCCTGACCAACAAGTCGATCAATCTGCCCGGCATCAGCCTGTCGGCCAACCGCGGCCAGCAGGCGCAACTGATCGAGCGCAACGTGCTGACCATCGTCGCGCGCCAGGGACTGCGCGTCCTCAAGGGCGTGACGACGGAAGGCGTCGGCCAGCCTTTTTCAGCGATTCCGACGCGCCGCATCGTCGATTATGCCAAGTACGGCGTACGCTCGGCGGCCAACCCCTACCTCGGGCGACTGAACAACTCGCGCGTGCGCGCCGCGTTGAAGGCGACGCTCGATGCCTTTCTCACCGGAATGGTCGAAGACGAAGCGCTCACCGGTTACCAACTGGACGTCACCGCGACGCGCGCGCAGGAAATCGCCGGCCAGGTCAATGTCGTGATGACGATCCAGCCGACCTTCAGCATCGACTTCATCCGCGTCGTCATGACGCTGCAGTAAGACAGGAGATCCGACCATGCCCAACGATGTCTTGCGCGCTACCGATGCGGTCCTCGTCCTCGGCGTCGAGGATACCTCCACTCCTGAAGGCGAGGCAGCCAACGCGCTGGTGTCGCAGTACGACCTGTCGAACGTCGTCGGCCGCCTGACCAACGTCCAGATCAGCATCAGCAGCGACGTTCGTCCGTTCTACGAGATCGGCCGGCGCTACCCGACGCACTTGCGACCCGGCATTCTCAAGGTGTCGGGTTCGGCCGAACGGGCGCACGTCAATGGCGCGCTGTTGCGCCTGCTGCTCGGCGACGGCGCGGTCAGCCCGCCGTCCGGAGCGACCTTTGCCCAACCCTCGTTCAATCTGATTTCGACGCTGAAGGACCCGGCGCATCCCGAGCAGCAGACCAAGGTGACGGTCTTCGGCGTCAAGTTCGACAGTTGGACGTACAACATTCCGAGCGACGCCTTCGTCATGGAAGCGATCACCTTCCAGGCGATGCGGGTGGCTTACGAGGAAAGCTGATCAGCGCGCCGCAGCGCGATCCAACGGAGGTTCCTGACGCATGCAGGCCGTCCGCAATCAGGCTATGAACGACGTTGCCCAGGGCGATGGCGAAGCGGGCAGCGCTCAGCTTCTCAGCGCGCAGGAACTGCTCGCCGGCAGCCTGCTGACCTACGATGTCGAGGTTCCCGCCAGCATTCTGCAACCGGGCGCGGAGAGCGGCGCGGCGCGGCGCGGGCAGGTGCGCCTGCGCCCGCTGAAAGTGGCGACGCTGGCGCTGATTTCGCGTGCCGCGCGTGAAGATTCGTCGCTCGCCCCGCTGCTGATGGTCAAGGAGTCGCTCGTCGAGCCGCAGTTGCCGCTCGAACAGATTCGCCAGATGCACGCCGGGCTGGTCAATTTTCTGGTCGCCGCGGTCAACCGCATTTCCGGTCTGGAGCGCGAGCCTTCGGCGGCGCAGAACGCTGCCGCCAGCGCGATCGGCGAATCGCACCTGTTGCTCGCCTGGCATTTCGGGTGGACGCCAGCGCAGGTGGCCGAGCTGACGCCCGGGCAGCTTGCCGTCTATCTGGCCGGAATCGAGCGGCTGCAGGCTGCTGGCACGCCACGGAAACCGGCATGAAGCGGCCTTTTGACGAGGCCGCCGGGTGTGCGCTGCGCCTGGCTGAAACGCTGTTTGCGCTGCCGGTTGATCATTTGCCGGTGATCGGCGTCGAGCCGATCGGCGATCCGGCGGCGGCGATGGAAGAACTCTTCGCGCGCTGCCTGGGTCGGCTGGCCGATCCCCGAGCTGCGCCGGCTCCGGCGGCCGCCGTACCCACGGCATTCCTGGAAAGCGTCAGCGCCAGCGGCGAAGCGATTTCCCGCACTGCGCCGGGCGGCCAAGCCGCCGCTGGTCGGCCGGCGCGCGTGCCCGGCGACTCGCGCGAGGAGGCGCGCGCCGATGCCGACGTGCCGCCGACGCTGCAACGCCTCGCGCAGCATTCGTCAGAGCCGCCGGCGCGTTCGACGCCTGCGGCGCCCGCCGGGCCACGGCCGTCGGCGCTCGCTGGGTCGGCCACCTCGCCGGCCGGCCAAGCGCCGACGCTGCCCGCGGCTTCGCTTCCGACGCCGGCGACTTCCTTGCTTGCCCAGCGCGCCGACCAAATGCCACGCCCGCTACAGGCGGCACACCCGACCCGTGCCGCCGGCTGGCGCGCAGCGAACGGCGCCAGCGAACCCCCGCGCAGTCGAGGGCTGACCGAACACCAGCCGTCGCCCACGCACGGCGACGCAGAGCAGCGCGTCGAGCCGCCAGCGCCCGCGTCGCTCGCACGACGCGCGCCGCCGCTCGCCGAGCCGCCGCCGCTCAGCGCCGCGGCGTCCGGCCATCGTGCGCCGCTCGCCGACATCGCCGCCCGCCTCCCCCGCGCCAGCACTGCCCTGCCCGACTCGCCGCGCAGCCTGGCGCGTCCGACACCCGACGGCGACCCGCCGGGCGAGCGTCCGACCCGTCTGCTCAGCGGCGTCGGCGAGCTCAATCATCTGTTCGTCGCGCTGCTCGCCGATCCGCCGGCGGCGGCCCGCAGCGCGCGCGCTGACGACGAGCAGCCAGCGACCGGCGCCGCCCGCCGACCCGGCGCGCTGCCGCCGTTTGCGCCAGCGCCGGGCGCAGCGCCGCCGCCGGCCGGCGATCCGCCTGCCGCCGATGGCCGCGCCGGATCTGAGCACCACCCGGCGCTTGGCCGCTACGGCGAAGCCGCGCCTGGCGATCCGCTGCACGCGGCGCCGGGCGCAGCGGTGATCGACGCGGTGGCCGAAGAGCTGCTCTGCGAACGCCTGCTGATGCTCTGCGAAGACCGTCTGCGCGAGCAGGCGATGCGCCATTTCGGCTTCACCGGCGGGCTGATCTGAGATGGCGCTCGAACTCGCCGGCGTCGCCATCGACCAACTGGTCAGCCTGGAGGCGAGCGAAGTCGCGCGTTTCGTGCGCCACGCAGTGCCCGGGATGAACGGCGAACTGGCGCAGGACCTGGGCCGGCCGAGTGTGCGCATCCGCCTGCGCGGCATCTTCTACGGCAGCGACGCGGCCGATCGCCTCGGCCAACTGCGCGGTCATCTGCTGGCCCGCCAGCCGGTCGATTTTCTTTGCGAACTGACCGGTGAAGGCTATTTCGCGCAGGTTATCGTCGACCAGCTCGAAGTCGCCGAGCGCGCCGGGCGGCCGGACGAATTCGACTACGAGTGCGTCGTCACCGAATACGTTCCGCCGCCACCGCCGCCGGCGAGCAGCCTGCTCGACGGAATCGACGCCGGCCTGCTCGACGAGGCGACGGCGATGATGGACGACATCCAGAACGCCCTCGCCGAAGTCGCCGGCCTGGCCGGCCTGCTCGCCGGCGCAGCCGATTTCGCCGATCCGACGACGCGCCTGCCGGCGATGCTCGACAGCTTCACCGGCCTCGCCGGCGGCGCCGGCGGCACGCTGCGCGGCCTGGGAGACTTGCTGTGAGCGGCGCCAGCGCCAGTCTGCCGAACCTGCAGCGGGCGAGCAACGCTGCGGCGAACGTCCAATCGGGTCTGAACGGCTTCCTGCGCGTTGCTGGCGGGCTCGCCGACGGCGGCGCGGATTCGCCGCTGCACGCGCTCGGCCAGGCACTTGGCGGTCTCGAACAGGTGCTCGAGATCGACCTCAGCGGGCTGTCGGAACGCCTGCCGGCAACGCTGACGAACATCGAGCAGGCCCTGCCGGCCGATGCCCTGCGCTTCGTCGAAGACCTCAAGGCGCATTATCAGGAGGTCGTCGGCTTTCTCAACGCGAGCGAACTGCTGCGCCAGATCAGGCCGGGAACGACGCTGCAGGAAACCGCACTGGGGCTGATCGACGACTTGCTCGAGCTGCTCGGCAGCCGGCTGGACACGCTCGGCGCCTCGCTGCTCGACGCGGCGACGCTCGAACGCGTGCGCCGGGCGCTCGCCGCGCTTGACGACCTGGCGGCGGGAAACCCGCTGTCGGCCGACGAGCTGCTCGACTTTCTCGGCGAGAATCTGCTCGGCGTCGCGCCCGAGCTGCTGCAGCCGGCCCGCCACCATCTGGCCGGCGCATTGGCGCTGCTCGAGCCGCTGACGGCGGCGGCGCTGGCGACGACGACGGCGCCGGCGAGCGCCGCGGCAGCCCTCGCCTGGCGCCAGCTCGGCCAGTCGCTGCACGACTTCGACGCCGACGACGCGGCTGCCTATGGCGTCGTGCAAGGCGAACTCGACGCGCTGCGCGCGGCGCACGAGGCCGCCTTTGTCGCTCTTGAGGAAGTCCTGCAGGACCTCAGCGCTGTGCTCGCCAGCGCGCAGTGGGAGACGCTGTTCACCGCCTACGCCGAGGTGCTGCAGGCCATTCCGCTGCCCGCCCCGGCGACGCTGGACGACGCCGTCGAGGCGCTCGCCGGGGCACTCGAAATGCTCCTCGCGCGCCTGACGATGAGTCTGTCGCCGGCCGATCTGGCGGCGCAGGTCGCCCGCCTGTCGAGCGCGCTGCAGGACATGTTCGCCGCTTCGCCGCTCGCCCAGGTACGCCAGATCCTGATCGACTTCATCAGCCAGGTGCGCCAGCGTATCGAAGCGGTGCCGGTGGCGGCGGTCGAGACGGCGGTGCACGCGATGCTGCAGACGGTGCGCCAGCAGATCGACGAACTCGGCATTGGCGAAGTGCGCAGCCGGATCAACCAGGCGTTCGCGCAGGCGAACGATTTCGTCGATCAGCGGCTGAGCGACGATCTGCTCGACGGCGTCAATGACGCTCTGGCGTCGGCGCTGGCGCAGTTGCAGAACGTTCCGATCGCCGAACTCGGCCAGGAACTGGCCAACGCGGTCGGCGAGGCCGGGCAGGTCGTCGCCGATCTGCAGCGCCAGATGGCGGCCGGGCTGGACGAGATACGCACGCTGCTCGCCTCGCTCGACGGAATCGACTTCCGTCCGCTAGCCGACGAGGTGATCGACGAAATCGACGCGCTGACCGCGAAACTCGCCGCGATCAAGCCGGAAGCGCTCTCCGACGGCGAGCGCATCGCGCTGCAGGCGGGCCTCTCGCTGTTGCGCGCAGTCGACCTCGAAGGAATGATCGAAGGCGAGCTGAAGACCGGCTTCGCCAGCGTTGAGAACGAACTTGCGCAAGCGGTGCGCAGCGTTCTCGACGCCTGGCTCGAGTTTCGCCGCCGCATCGGCGGCCTCGACGGATCGGCACTCGCCGCGCCGGTGAACAGCCTGCTCGATCAGGTCGGCGAGCGCGTCCTGGCGCTCAACGGCAGCCTCGTCGTCGCGCCGCTCGAAGAACTGCTCGCGCAGCTTCTCGCCAAGGCGCAAGCGCTTTCGCCGGCGGCCTTGCTCGAACCGCTGGAACAGCCTTACGCACGCGTGCTGCAGACGATAGAGCGGGCCAATCCAGCGGTCTGGGTCGAGCCCTTGCGCGTGCTGCACGGCGAAATCAACCGGCTGATCGACCTGGTCGACATCACCCCGCTGTTGACGGCGCTTGCCGAAAAGGAAAGGCAGGTCTTCGCCCAGTTGCGCCAGCAACTCGTCGGCGCGCTCGACGCGGTCGATCTGCCGCCGCCGCTCGACGCTTTCTACGCGCAGATGAAAGCGCTCGTCGTCGGCCTGAGCGATGCCGTATTCAGCGATCCCGAGCTTGCCCTGCGCCAGGTCAACCTGGCGATGGCGGATTCGCTGCGCCCGAGTGCGCTGTTCGCTCCGCTCGACCAGGCTTTCGACCGCTTGCTGGCGGCGCTCGAGGCACTGCCGGAAGACGACATCGTGGCTGCGCTGGAGGCTTTGCGCCAGGGTTTGGGCGCCGCGTTGCCGGCGCTCGATCCGGCCCGGCTGATCGCCACGCTGCGCGCCGCGCACGGCCGGCTGGCCGCGCTGGCGCCGGTCAACCTGCCCGGCGTCGTCGGCCTGCCGGCGCTGCGCGCCGGTCTGGAGGCCAAGCTGGCACTGTCGTCGGCCGACGCCGCAGCCAAGGCGTCGTTGCTCGCCCGTTTCGACCTGACGCTGGCGCCGCTCGATCTGGCGCTCGCCGGTGGTCGACTGCAGCGCGTGCACAGCGCGCACACCAGCGCCCTGGCGGCGCTGCGCCGGCGCATCAACGCGCTCGACAGCGCGCCCGCAGAAGGCGAGTTTCAGCGTCTGAACAGCGCGCTGACGCGCCTGCTGCCGGATTTCCTGCGCCAATCGACGGCGCTCGAGGCGGCCGACGTGCGTGCCGCGCTCGCCACGCTGCGACCGTCGACCAAGGCGCGCCGCATCGATCTCGCTTACGAGCGCTTCCTGGCCCAGCTTGCGCCGCTGCAGGGGGCGCTGGAGACGGCGGTCAATGGCTTTTTCGGCGAGCTTCGGCAGGCGGCGCTGGCGCTTCATCCGGATGACCTGAAGTCGGCGCTGGCTGAGGTCTACGCCAGCGTGCGCAGCAAGCTGGCCGTCCTTGATCCGGACGAAGTTGCCGCCGCGCTGCGCGCCAGCGTCTGGGACCCGCTGCTCGAACCGCTGCACGCGCTCGACCCGGCGGCGCTCAAGCCGCCGCTCGACGCGCTGTTCCGCAGCCTGGTAGACAAGATCGGCGCTAGCGGGCGCCGCCTGTTGCAGCAGATCAGGCAGGCGATCGACCTCTTTCTCGGTCGCCTCCGGCAGGCGCTGAGCGGCGTTCTGGCGACGCTAAAGGAAAAGATCGGGCTCATCCTGGCCGGCGTCGAGCAACTGCTCGGACAGATCGATCAGCTCGTCGTCGACGATCTGTTCGAGCGCCTGCTCGCCTTGCTGGCCAACCTGCAGATCAGCTTCGAGCAGCAACTCGAGCGCGTGCATCATCAGTTCGACGCGATGCTGGCGGCGATTCCGCTGTCCGGCTCGGCACAGGTGTCGATCGGATGAGCGCGCTTGCCCGCTTGCGCGCCTGGCAGGCCGAACAGGCCGCGCTGCGCCAGATCGTCGTCGAGGACGGGCTGCCGAGCGCGGTGCGCGAGGCCGGCGGACTGTCGCGCTACACCTGGCAGGCCGGCGAACTGGCCGAGATCGTCGAGGCCGACGGCGAAGCGTGGCGCTACGCCTATGGCGCCGACGGGCGTCTGCTGGCGGTCGAGCGCAACGGTGAGCGCTGGGCCGACTACCGCTACGACGCCAGCGGCCGCCTGAGCGAAGTGCAGCGCGCGGACGGGCCGCTGGCGCATGCCTACGACGAGCAGGGCCGGCTGCAGCGCACGCTGCGCGGCGACGCCAGCCCGCTGGTCTATCGCTGGCAGGGAGAGCGCGTGCTCAGCGCGCGCTGCGACCGCGAAGAAAGCCGTTTCCACTACGATGATCAAGGACGTGTCGTCGGTGTGGACCAGCAGGTCGACGGGCGCCAACTGTCGCTGCGCCGCAGCTTCGACCAACAAGGGCGGCTGGCCGAGCTCGTTTTCCCGCAGTGGGAGCAGACGATTTCCTTTGCCTGGGACGAACGCGGTTGCCCGGCGGGAATCGACTGGAACGGCCAGCGCATCGTCGCTTTCGGCAACGACCCGGCGCACCGGCGCACCTGGCAGCGCGGCAGCGACGGGGTGCTGCTCGAGACCTGGCACGAGGCGAGCAGCGGGCAGGCCGTCGACCAGCAGATGACGCACGCCGGAGAGCCGCTGTGGCGCTGCCGGCTGCAGCGCGACGAGGCTTTCCGCCTGATCGGCGAAGGCGAGCGCACGTATGCCTACGATGCCGCCGGACGGTTGAGCGAGGTGCGCGCCGGCGAACGCGTCTGGCGCTACGCTTGCGATGCGCGCGACAATCCGCTGCCCGATCCGGCCGTCGTACAGGGCGTCGAGCACGACGCCGCCGGGCGCATTCGCCTGGTCCGCCAGGGCGCGGTCGAGCGCGTCTTTCGCCACAATCAGGCGGGCGAACTGCTCGAAGTTCTGCACGACGGCCGCCGCGTCGCACGTTGCGCTTACGACCACAAGGGGCGGCTGGTCGTCAAGGCAGGTCCGGCGGGCGTCGAGCGCTACCTGTACGGGCCCGACGACGCGCTGCTCGCGGTGGCCGACGGCGAAGGGCGGCCGCAGTTGATCTACCTGCGCCTGCCGACCGGCATCGTCGGCCTGATCGATTTTCGCGCGTCGACCGCCGGCCGCGCGGTTTGCCTGCACTGCGACGTGCATGGCAACCTGATTTTCGCCGGGAGCGCCGAGCGGACGGCCGCGGGGACGATCGCCGGCCCCTTCGCCAGCGACGCCTTTGGTCTGCCGCTGCAGACGCCGGACGAACTGCCCTACCTCTATCGCGCACGCGTCTGGCACGCCGACCTTGGCCTCTACCGCGTCGGCGGTCGCTGGTACGACCCGCTGCTGCGCCGCTTCCTGACGCCCGATACCTGTACCGGCGCGCCCGACGATGCGCGCCTGGTCAATCCCTTCCGGCTGGCCGGCGAGCAGCGCATGGCGCGTGCGCAGATCCTCGGCGACTGGCTGCGCCAGCCCCGGCTGCGCAATCGCTGGGCTTTCTGCGCCAACGATCCGGTCAACCGCTTCGATCCGGACGGCCACTGGAGTTTCGGTGGCGTTATGCTCTCCGTGCTCGGCGTCCTGTGGACCTTGCCGAACACCGCTTTCGGCCTCGCCGTCGAGGTCAGTTGCCTGATCGGCGAAGTCGTTCGCTGGCTCGTCTGGCTGTTTTCCGGCGGCAACGCGAGCTGGCAGACACCGGGTTTCGACGTTGCCGCCTCGGGTCGGCTGAATGCTTTTGCCCTGGTCTTCAAGGGTGGCTGGCTGGGCTCGTTCGAGAATCTGCTCGGCATCACCTTCGGCAACGTCTTCTTCGTCAACGGCGAGTACGAACAGCATCCCGACTGGCAGCGGCTGCCCGATCCGGTGACGCCGTCGGCCTACGGCGGGACGCAGACGATCGCCAAGAGCCAGGCGCTCTACGAACACGAATTGCGCCACGTCAATCAGTACAGTTGGTGGGGACCGTTTTTCCATCTCGGCCTGCCGCTGTTCGGCGTCTATGAGTGGGACGTCATTCTCAACGGCTATCAGAACGCGAGTCTGGAAGAAGACGCGCGCGCCCACGGCGGTTTCTGATGGCCACGCCGCGCCCGCAGTTTTCGTTTGCCGCCGGTGCGCTGAGCAGCGACTCGTCGTCGCCGGTCGCCGGCCCGCTGCGTTTCGTCGTCGAGCGCAGTCTGGACGTGCCGATCGATGGCCTGCGCGTGACGCTTGCGGCGAGCGGCGGCGTCGCGCCCGGCGACCCGGTCGAGCTTGCCCTGGGCGACGAGGATAGTGTCGAGCGCGTGTTTACCGGCAGCGTCGCCGAAATCCGACCACGCCTGGGCGGTTGCGCGATCTTCTGCGTCGGCACGATGCTGGCGCTGGTCGATCTGCGCGTCTCGTCTTCCTATCGCGACAGCAGCGCCGGCGATGTCGTGCGCGACCTCGTCGGGCAGGCGGCGCTGAGCGCCGGCGAGATCGACGACGGGATCACGCTGGCGCGCTTTGCCGTCGAACGCCGGCTTGGCGCGCACGCCCAACTGCGCCGACTGGCTGAGCGGCTCGGTTATTCGCTGTTTGCCGACCGCCTTGGCAAGGTTCATTTCCGCGCGCTGGGCGCCGCCGCCGGACTACGCGCGGGCGGCGCCGCGGCGCTCGCCGGGGCCGCTGCCGCGGCGTCGACGGCGCTCGGCACGAACGCCAGCGGCGCTTTCGCCTACGGCCGGCATCTGCTCGCCGCGGCTGGCCGGCAGCGTCCGGCGCTGGGCCGACGACTGCTGGTCGGCGGCGAGAGCCCGATGTCGGGGCAGGGCGAGGACAAGAGCTTCTGGCTGACGGCGATCGACAGCGACTTTCAGGATGCGGCCGGCGACGGGCCGGAAATGCTGATCACCGACCCGACGGCGCGGACGAAGGACATGGCGGGCCGCTTCGCCGCCGGTTACGCGGCCAGCCTGGCCAATCGCAGCAGCGAGTTGCGCCTGCGCGTGCTGGGCATGCCGGCGCTCGAGCTGGGTGACCCGGCGAGCGCGGCGGATGCGCCGGAAAGCGGGCTGAATGGCGGCGGCCATGTGCGCAGCCTGCGCCACTGCTTCAGCGCACGCGAGGGTTTCGTCAGCGAAATCGGCGTCGCCCGCGGGGCAGGCGAATGAACGACCTGCTCGAGCTCATCCGGCGCTGCGTGCGCGAGGAAATTGCCGCCCGGCGCGGACCGCAGTTGGCGACGGTGACCGCGTTGAGCGCGCACAGCGCGAGCGACGATACGGCCAACTACGAGGCCGACGTGCGCCTCAAACACGACGGTCTGGAAATTGCGCAGGTGCCGATCGCCGTCAGCCACGTCGGTTTTGCCGCGCCGCCGCGTGTCGGCGATCTGGTCCTGGTCGAGTTTGTCGACGGCGACCTGCAGCAGCCGCTGATCACCGGTCGCTTCTACCACGACCAGGAAAGGGCGCCGCTCTTTCGCGACAACGAGGTGCTTTTCGAGCACCGCCTGGCCGACGACACGGTCAACCACCTGCGTTTTGCCGACGATGGATCGATTTTCCTGCAGCGCGAGGTGAAGAAGCGCGAGGACAACAGCGAGTTCACCGCCGGCCTGCGCATTGCGCCCGACGGCCTGATCGAAATCAAGGCGGGGAGCAAGATCAGCGTCACGCTCGACGGCAAGAACGAAAAGGTGACGATCGTCTGCGACGGCAAGCCGATCGATCTCACGTGCTCGAAACTGACCGTAGACGCCGACGTCCAGATTCGCAAGACGCTCACCGTCGATGGCGACGGAACGATCAAGGGAACCGGCAAGATCAGCAGCGTGACGATCTCCGGCACCGACATTTCGGGGGGCGCCTGATGGCTGACATGACCCTCGGCGGGACGCTCAACCTGATGGGTACGCTGAGCTTCAAACCGAGCGCCGGCGGCAAGCTGCTGATCGGCGCGGCGGCGAGCGAAGCGCTGGTCGAAGTGACGCCGAGCGATCCGCCGCAATGCACTTCGGCGCCGCCGGTCATCCTGCCGCCTCCGCCGGCTTCGCCCCTGCAGCCGCAACCGACGGTATGGATCGTCAACAGCTTCAACAAGACGGTCAAAGCGGGAAACCGCAACCTCGTCGCGCTCGGCATGGTGCTGCAGGGGCAAGCCGGCGCGCCGGTATGGCCGGGAATGCTGCTGCCGAGTACGGGCAATTCGACGGTGACGGTGAACCACATCCCGGTGAACGTGGTCAACGATAAGGCGGTGATCTTCCCGTCGGGCGGATCGGCCACCTTCACGACGAGCGGCCAACCATGAACAGCCCAGCCCTGCAGATCGTCCAGCCAGTCGATGGCAGCGCTTTTCCCGCCGGAACACCGGTCGCGCTGCGCGCGCGGCTGACCGGCGATGCCGCCGGCCTGTATGTCAAGTGGTATTCGTCGCTCAACTCGGCGGCGACGGCCGAGCACCCGGAGCTGAATGTGGCCGACCATTCGCTCGCCATGCTCGACTGGAGCGCCGCGCTGGCCGAGTTCGGCAGCCACGCGCTGGTCGTCGCGGCGCTCGACCACGCCAGCGACACGGCGGCCGTCAGGCGCTCGGCGATGGCCGGCGGCGCGCCGCCGGAAGCGCCGCAGCCCTGCGTCGTGCACCGCCTGGTCGCACAGATCCGCACGCCGGCGACCGATGGTCAGGTGGTGTCGAAGGGCGCCTGCACTTTCGAGTTCCTGGCGCCGGCGCGCTGGGCCAGGGAAACGCCGCCGGCAAGCAACAACTGGGTCGCCGATGCCGACTACCAGCGCCTCAACGGCATCTCGTTCAGCCTGCGCCTGGCACCGGCCGGCCCGCCGGACGCCGCGCATACGGCCGAGTGGTCGCTCGATCTGGCCAGCCTGCCGTTCTTCCGTGTCGACGACGCCACCTGGCTGCGGCGCAGCGGCCCGCTGCCGGGCAATCTGGCCACCGGCAACTATCTCCTGAGCCTGTTCGTCAGCGCCGGCGGGGCGAGTGCCGTGGCGACCCGGCAACTCGTTCTCGTGGCCTGAGGGAGAGCGCGAAATGGCTAGCGAACGAGGGCAGCTTTTCGGCAGCGACCTGCGGCTGCGCGACGGTGCCGGCGGGCTCGATCTGAGCCTCGAAGGCCCGGTCGGCTGGTCGGGCGATCTGGCGCTGGCGCACGGCAACGACAACATCGTCCAGGCGCTGACGCTGCGCCTGCGCGTGCGCGTCGGCGAACTGGCGCCGCTCGGCTGGCCGGACTACGGTTCGCGCCTGCACGAGCTGATCGGCGAGCCCGACCTGCCGCGCACTCGCCTGAAGGCGCAGGCCTTCGCGCGCCAGGCGATCGAGGCCGATCCGCGCGTCCGCCAAGTGTCGGCCTTGCACGTGTTCGCGCTGCCCGGCGAGCGTTCCGTCCTTCGCCTGGCGCTGGAAGTTGCGCTGATCGACCAGCCGACGCCGCTGAACCTGGTTTTCGACCTTGCCCTGGAGGGACCATGATCGACCCCGGACATCCCTTCTCGAAGTCTTTCCAGAGTCTGGTCGATGGGCTCGTCGGCAGTCTGCAACTCGGTGTCGAGCAAGCGGCGGCGCTGGAGCTGATCTACCGCAGCGGGACGACGAGCTATTCGCTGCACGGCGTCGGCCCGCTCAGCGGGCTGGCCGAGCAGATCACCGGTTTCGTCGCCGGCCGGCCGGCGGTATTCAAGCTCGGTCAGCACTACACCTACGCCGTCGGCCAGCTCGTCTGGCAGCCGCTGCCGGCGGTGGCCGACCCGGAAATCGCTGCCAGCTGGTTTCCCGACGACAATTCGCGCCTGAACGTCGGCTACTACTTCCGCGACCTGCCTTCCGGAATCACCGACTTCAACGCCGGCAGCGTCGCCGGTACGCTGGTGCGCTCGCTGGCGCGCGAATTCAAGCTGCTCTACGAGCAGATGGACCAGGCGTATCGGCGCGCCTTCATCGATTTCGCCGAGGGAGCGGCGCTCGACAATGTCGTCGCCTTGCTCGGCGTAGCGCGCAACCAGGCGCTGCCGGCGCAGGGCAAGGTCACTTTCTGGCTGAGAAAGGCGCCGCGCAACGACCTGGCGATCGCCGTCGGCACGCGCGTTGCCGACGCGCGCGGCCGTCTGTTCAAGGTCACCGCACCGGGCGTCATCCGCGCCACGCTGGTCGAGGAGGTGGCGGCCGCCGGCAAGGTGGCGCACACCAGCGTCGCCATCGCGAATCTGCTGCACGTGCGGGTGAAAGGCGGCACGAGCAACCTGGCGACCGTTCCGAGCAAGGCCGGCAAGCCCTTCGGCGACGACGAGACGACGATCACGCTCGCCGCCGTTCCCTCTTCGTCGATGCTGGTGGTCACTTTTCAGGCGCGCCGGCCGCAGGTCGAGGTGCCGGTCATCGCGCTCGACAATGGCCCGGAAGGGAACCTCGGTTCGGGCAGCCTGACCGTCATGCCGACCCCGCCGCGCGGCGTTGATGGCGGCGTAGTCAACGAGCAGCCGCTGAGCGGCGGTGTCGCCGCTGAAGGCGACGAACAACTGCGCGAGCGCGCCAAACACGCCCTCGAACGCGCCGGGAACGCGACGCTGAACGCCATTCGCTACGCGGTGATGACGATCGACGGCGTAGACAGCGTCGAAGTGCGCGACTGCTCGCTCGACGCGGCGATTCCGCTCGGCGAAGTCTGGGTGCGCTTTTCGACCGGCAAGCCGGATCTCGTCGGGCCGCTGGTCAGCGACATCGTCGAGCGGACGCGTGCGGCCGGCATCAAGGCCGTCGTCAGCCAGGTGCGCACGGTCACGCTGAGCGGCAGCTTCCTGGTCATCGGCGACGCCAGCGGCAATCTGGCCGACGCCCGCCAGCGTTACCGACAAGCGGCGATCGCCGCGCTCAAGGCGCTCGCCATCGGCGAGGCGGTTTCGCCGCGCAAGCTGGCCGCGCTGGCTTTCCGGATTGCCGGCCTGGCCGACACCGGCGAGGTTCAGCTCGACTACGTGCGCGGCAGCGCGGCGCCGGCGGCGGTTGACCGCGACCCCTTCGTCATCGACACCGGCGAACAGGCGCGGCCCGACGAAGGTGCGCTGAGCGTGCGTTCGCTGCACGCGCTGCACGTTTCGACCGCCAGCCTGGCGGTCGACGGCCGGCTGACGCTGTCGCTGCGCGTCACCGACGACGACGGCCTGGCCTTGCGCTTTCGCAACTTCCAGCTCGCGCTGCTCGCCACCGTGCGGGCAAAGCTGGCGAGCACGCCGAATCAGCCGCTGCAGCAGGTCGCGCAAGTGGCCGGCACGGTGACGCTGGCCGCCGCCGAGCAGGCGACACCGGTCTTCGCCACGGTGCTCATCGCCAACCGCGCCAGCCTCGACGCGGCGAGCGCCGAAATCGTCGTGCAGGCCGCCGCCTATCCGGGAATCGTTCCCGCTTCGGTGCACCTCGCCCTGTAGCCGGGAGAAGACGCCGTGTCGTTCAAGACCGACCGCCTGGCCGCCCTTTTTCCGGACGTTTACGCCGCGCGCGAAGGCGACTCGCTGCTCCACCGCCTGCTCGACGCGCTCGCCGCCGAGCTGCTGCACAGCGACGCGGCGGTCAAGGATCTGCTCAAGTCGCACTGGATCGATCACGCCAGCGGCGGCGGTCTCGACGGCCTCGGCAGCCTGCTCGGCGTCGCGCGCCGCCACCTGCCCGACGGCACGCGCGAGGGCGACGATACCTTCCGGCCTCTGCTCAAGTCGACTGTTCTCTCCTTCGTCGGCGGGGGCACGGTCGAGGCGCTGAAGGGTGCCATCCGCGCCGCACTTGGCCTGCCCTACGACCTGGCGCTGTTCGAGCGTCAACTGGTCGGCCCCGGCGGCAAGACGAGCACGGGGATGGCCGATCTGATCGCCGGCCTCGACCGACTGGTAAGGATCGAAGAGTTCTCGCCGAAAGCCGAAGTCGTGCTGGGCAACGCGCCGGCCAGCGCCGGCGGCAGCAGCGCGACGCTGGAAGTCAATTTCGCGACGATAGAAGCGGTCGCGCCGCGCATCGAATGGAGCTTCACGCAGGGTGCCGGGCGCCACCTTTCGCTCGTCCGCCAGGACTCCGGCGCGGGAGTCGCCTCGCGCGAGGAGTTCGTCGTTCCGCAGGGCAGCACGCTGGTTCTCGCCGAGGACGCGAGCGGCCGCTTCTCGGCCTCGATCGGGACGAGCGAGGTCAGCGACTGGTTCGTCGATATCGGCGGTACGGCGCCGGCAGTGCTGCCGAAGGTTCCCACCGGCGATTCGAAATGGGTCTTTTCGGCGGCGCGCGCCGGCGAGTTCGGTTTTTCGACCTACGACAGCGGCGAGACCTTCGACGCGCCCGCTTTCGCCATCCGCATGGCATGGATTCGCTATCAGCCGCTGACCTTCGATGTCGTCGTTCCATACTTCGTCGACGCGGCGGTCAAACGCATCCTGGCGGGCACCGGCTACGAAAAGCGCTTCCGCGTTTTTGCCGGCCTCTCGCTCGACGCCATCCAGCGCGTGGTGGACAGCAAGCGGGCGGCCGGCGTGCGCGGCATGGTACAGTATTCGCTCTCCTTGCCTGGCGAATCGTCCGAGCGGGTCCCCTGGGAAGATCATGCCGCGGGCGAGCACTTTTCCGCCGCGCTCGATCACCGGTACGGCGAGCAGCACGATGCGGACGAAGACCTGCTCGTCGGCGCGCTCGGAAGCGCGCGCGAAGTGCACGACGCGCATGAACGCTTCGCGATCGGCGGCGTCTTCGACGTTGCCGTCTCGGATGGCAGTTTCGGCTTTCAGTAAACCATTCCAGGAGCGATGAGATGCAGGAAACCATGGATATGCAAGGCCGGCTGCGTTTGCTGGTCGAAGACCGCGACGGTCGCATCGTCGCCGATCGGACGCACGCCAACCGCATCGTCAAGTCCGGACGGCAGCTCGCCGCCCAGTTGTTTGCCGGCGTCACCGGCACGCCGCCGTCGAAAGTCAGCCACATGGCGGTCGGCACCGGCGCCGACCCGGCCACCGACGACCAGACGGCGCTGCTCGCCGAACGCGACCGCAACGCCGTTTCGGCGCCGATCTACACTGAAGTCGTCGACAGCGGCGGGATCAAGCGAATCAAGGTCAGCCTGCAGACCGTGTTCGATTTCGGCGAAGCGAACGGCGCCGCGCCACTGCGCGAAGCCGGCATCTTCACCGCCGAAACGGGCGGGACGATGTACAACCGGGTGGTCTTCGATCCGGTGACGAAAGCCGATACGTTCAAGCTGACGCTGATCTGGGACGTCGTGTTCTAAGCGTTTTTCGAGGAGCTACCGCCATGCCACTGAGCCCCGATCTACCGTTTCCGAAAAGCGCCGGCGACGCGATTCGCTCGAAGGACTGGAACGACCTGGTCACCGAAACGCAACGCCTGGACAACGCCAAGGTCAACCGGGCGGGTGACGCAATCAGCGGTCCGCTGACCATCGCCGGCGCACTCGCGGTCGGCACGACGACGCCGGGCAGCCGGCTGCACCTGGTCGACAGCAACACGCCGGCGGTCTTGCGCATCCAGAGCACGCGCGCCTTCGGCCAGGGACAGCTCGAATTCTGGAGCGATCCGCAAGGCAGTGCGACGGAATGGCGCCCAGCCATGCTGCAGTCGATCGACCTCGGTGGTTTCACCGGTGGTCTGGCCTTTCTCACCAACGGCAGCGGCGCCGCCAACCGCACCGGCCAGGTTGAGGCGCTGCGTCTGGTCGACGGGCGGGTCGGTATCGGCGTTGCCACGCCAGCGTTCAAGGTCGATGTCGGCGACCGCATCCGGCTGCGCCAGGGTGTTGGCGGCACCGCCGGCCTCTGGCTGTACCAGACGACACCGAGCGAGGACCGCGCTTTCGTCGGCATGGTGAGCGACGACGCGGTTGGTTTCTGGGGCAGCAAGGGAATTGGCTGGGGGCTGAGCATGAACGTCACGCACGGCAGCGTCGGCGTGCGTACCTCGGCGCATCCCGACGTCGGACTCTACGTCAATGGTACCGACAAGACCTACGGCCTCTACGTCTACGGAGCGTCGTCGCAGAGCCTCTACGTCAATGGCAATGCCTACATCGCCGGGCGCGCACGCGACCAGAAGATCCGCTCGTCGGTGGCGACCAGCAACCAGGTGAGTACGGCGAGCACTGGCTACGTCGATATGCCGAACATGAGCCTGACGATCAACGCGGCGATTGGCGCCTATTTCCAGATCAACGTCCAGATCAACGGCGTACAGGCCACCGGCGGGACGACGATCGGCGCCTATTTCCGCCTGCTGGTTGACGGCGGCGTGCAGGAAAGCACACGCCAGGAGTTCAACCACAACGGCTGGGAACTGCGCGGCGTGACGCTCAGCCGACTGCTCTACCTGGCCGCCGGGTCGCACACGATTGCCGTTCAGTGGGCGGTCACCAGTGGAACCCTGACCTGCTGCTGGTACGGCGACATACGGCAGATTCAGGTCATCGAACAGTAAGCGGAGGTCAGCATGTATCTGGTTATCGACAAGCGAAGCAAAACGATTCTGCACATGTCGAATTCGTTTCCCGGCGAGGAGAAGGCGGCGAAGGACGTCTTTCCCGAATTCGATCCGGCGACGATGGATTTCGGCCGTTCGCCCGAGCAGTACGTACCGACCGAGTTCGCGATCGAGAACGGCGTGGTCAAGAACCTGGCCGCGCTGACCGCCTCGGTCAACCTCGTCGAGTCGATCGATCAGGCGCGCCAGCGCAAGCTCGCGCAGTTCTCCGATGCGTCGTTCGCCGCGCGTCGCGAGCTGATCCCCGATCACGAACTGATCAACGCCGCGCTCGGCATCTACGACGCCGAGCGCGTGCAGTCGATCCGCCGCACGGTCGAGGCCTTTCGCAACGAATACCACCGCTTGGCCGCGGCGGTCGGCAAGGCGGGCTCGCCGGGCGAGCTGGAAGCGATCAAGGCGTCTTTCCCGAAAAGCGTCGTCCAGCCGGTCGTCGGCGGCGCGGCGCCGAACACGGTCGGCGCGCAAATCGTGCTCCGGGCGAAAAGCTGATGACGCAGGGTGATCTGGCGATGGAAGACCGCCTGCGGCGACGCCTGCGCGAGCTGCGCGCCGAATACGACAAGGGACGCCAGACGCTGGACGAGCTGGAAGGGCAGGCGGCGAGCGTACGTGCGACGCTGCTGCGCATCGCTGGCGCCGTCCAGGTGCTGCAGGAGGAACTCGGCGAGAGCCCGCGCGAGACGCTGGCCGCCACCCCGCCGGCAGCCGATCCGCCCGCCGGCTAGGCCGCCCCATGTTGCTCGCTCTGGAAAACGCCATCGACGCGCTGCTCAGGAGCGAGTTGCCGGCGCTGTTCGCGGGCGTGGGTGCGGCGACCGCGAGCTTCGCAAAGCAGACCTGGGATTTCGACCGCCTGTCGGCCGACCCGCTCGCCGGCGAACCCGGCCCGCAGGACGCGGTCGACGACCTGTCGTTCGACCCGGCAGTGCCCGGCGGGCCGTATTTGTTGACGCGACCGCCGTACCCGGGCAGCAAACGCGTCTATCTGCGCTCGGCTGCCGGCGAACTCGTCGCCCTTGCCCCTTCCGAGGTAGTTTGGAATCCGGCCGATGCAGCGTCGTTCTCGCTCGCACCGCGTCCCGGGCGTGATCTTGTCGGCTTCAACCGGGTGCAGGTTCTCTACGGCGTCGTCGCCGCAGCAACCCACCTGAAAGTGCGCCACCAGCTCAGCCTGCAGATTGCCGCGGCCGACGCGGCAGCGGCCGAAAGAGCTTGCGCGCTCGCCTTGTCGGTGCTCGTCATGCACCGCGCGGCGCTGTTGCGCGCCGGCGGGACGAGCTGGACGGCCAACGGCTACCAGGCGGCGAGCGTGCTGAAGGCACTCAAGTTCGCCGCCGGCGCCGCGCCAGCCAGTGCGACGCGCAGCCTGATGCTCGAAGCCGAGGTCGACCTGCGCCTCGAACGTCTGCTCGGCGCCGACGAGGGGCATGCCATCCGGCATATCGTTTCGCCCGGGCGCAGCCCCGGCAGCAAACCGATCGACGTCGATCCCGCCGTCCAGTCCTGACTGAAGCGGAGGCCACGATGGCACGCATTCACGCTTTCCTGCAGCTTGACCCCGAGCGCTCGCCCGAGCAGATCGATTTCCTGCGCAGCCGGGCGAGCGTCCTGCGCGAAGCCGGCGGGCAGTTCTGGGTCGAGCTCGACGAAGCGCAGGTCGCGACCTTCGTTGCCGAAGGCTTTGTCGTGACGACCGACGCCAACGCCGGCGTACTCAGCCTCGGCCCGCTGAGTTTCCGTCCGGCGAGCGAAACGCCGCAGCCGCCGGCGCAGCTCACCGCTGCCTTGCCGAGCGGCGAGCAGACGGCTTTCTGGCTGGTCCATTTCGTCGCGCCGGTCGACAAGGCGTGGCTGGTCGACCTCGTGCTCGCCGGCGCTGTGCAGGTGCAGGTGGTCGACGCCTGCAGCGCCGTGTTCAGCATGACGGCGACAACGGCGGACGGTGTGCGCGCGCTGCCTGTGGTCGATTTCGTCGGGGCCTACCACCCGGCGTACGCCGTCGACCTCGATCTGGCTGGCGTCGATCAAGCGTTTACCGCCGCCTCGCTGGCGACCTTGACGTTGAACCTTCCGCCCGCCACCGGCGAAGGGAATCTGCAGGTGCAGCTTTTCGACGCGCTCGACGAGGCGAGCGTGCGCCCGCTGCTGGAAGCCGCCGGGGCTACCATCGTGGCCGAAACGGCCGGCGGTTTTCTGCTCAGCGTCGCGCCCGAGCGCTGTCCGGCGATCCTCGCCGTGCCCGGCGTCTTCCATGCGGCACTGCCCGCGCGCATTGATCTGTGCAGCCACCACGCCGGGGTAATCGTCGGCGCCAACCAGGTTCGCCAACTGGGAACGGTCAACTTTCTGGTCAATCTCGATGGGGCAAGCGAAATCGGCGCGGTCGTCGATTCCGGCTTCGACGTCGGCAGCCTGGCTGGCGCGGTCGTTCCGCTGACCGGCGCGATGACGCCGTTTCATCCCGATCTGGCGACCAGCATGCGCCTGCTGCGCAACAGCAACACGCCGCAAAACACGGCGCTCGGTGTTCCCGACGGCGCTCCGCACGGGACGCACGTGGCCGGCATCGTCGCCGGCGACGGCAGCGCTTCGGGCGGTGCCAACCGCGGGATGGCGCCGCGCAGCGCCTTGATCGGACTGGCTCCGCTGCCCAACAACTTCCGCGTCCCGTTCAACTTTGCCGAAATCAACGGCGCGCGCGTCATCAACAATTCCTGGGGCAGTTCGTTTGTCGTCGGCAACAACAACCGCTACACGCCCAACGAGTCGCAGGCGGTCGACCGCTGGTGCTTCGACCACCCGGACGTTCTCCTCGTCTTCGCCGCCGGCAACGACGAGAGCGATACCTTTGGCGGTGCCGATGGCGTCCTCGACGCGCGTACGCTGCGCCTGCAGGCGGCGGCGAAGAATGTCCTCGCCGTCGGCGCGTCGGAAAACCTGCGCGTGGACAGCGGCTGGCGCGACAACTACCGCGCGTTCTTTCCCGGTCGCTATTCGCACGCCGCATTCAACGTCGCCGCGAACGCGCCGGCGAACGCCTTCAGCATGTCGGACAACGCCGACGACATCGGTCTGTTCAGCGATCGCGGGCGCGTGCGGACGAACGGTCTGGTCAACACGAACCGGGTCAAGCCCGATCTCGTCGCGCCGGGGACGAACGTCCTTTCCTGCCGTTCGCAGTTCGTTGCCCAGCCGCCCGGTCTGCCGGCGCCGCCGATCGCGCCGGCGTTCTGGAACGCCAACTCGGACTCGATGCTGCCGCCCGGGCTGAGTCGCAACCTTTACCATATCCTGACCGGGACGAGCATGGCGACGCCGGTGGTCAGCGGTTCGGCGCTGCTCGTCCGCCAGTTCTACCGCACGCGTTTTGCCCAGATGCGCCGGCCGCTCTTGCTCGACGGCGTGCCGCTGCCGGATGCGGCGCCGCTACCGGTCTTTGGTCATCCGCCAGCGATTGCCCGGCACGCCGACGGGCTGGTCTGCGCCTGGCTGAGGCCGGCGCTGCCGGCCGAGCAGAAGAACATCGTCGGTATGCGCATCGGGCGCAATCTGGCACCGATCGATGCCCAGCCGGTGCATCTGCACGACGATGTCGGCGAGCACGCGGCGCCGAAGCTGGCCAGCGTCGGCGAGCGGACCTACCTGCTGCACCGGCAGCGCGACGGCAAGATGCGCCTGACGTGCTACGACCGGGCGCTGCAACTGGTCGCCGGCTTCGGCAGCGCCGGCAGCGTCGTCCTGGCGCCCGACGCGCGCACCGACGACGCGGTACCGCCTGACCTGATCGCAGTCGGCGAGCGGCTGGTTTGCGTCTTCCCGGCGGTCGGCGGCAACGGCTACTTCTTCCAGCGCTTCCGCGCCGACAACGGCAACGCGGTCGATGCCGCGTCGATCAGCTTCCTGTTCCACGACGCCACCGGTCCGCATCGTCCGCTGGTCTGGAACGGCAACTGCTTCACCGTCTGCGGCGTCGTGCACGCGGGCAACTACCGCCTGCAACTGCGCCAGATGAACGACGCCGGACAGGTGCAGGGCGCCGGCCCGCTGACCGTGCTCGAACAGGCCGCCGAGTTGCGCGAACCCTGCCTGCTCTGGGACCCGCGCGGGGCGCGTCACGTCCTCGTCTGGTGCGACGCGCGGACGATCGCCGGCGGTGAAATCTGGCTGCAGTTCCTCGACCGCAACGCAGCCACCAGCGGCGCGCCACGCCTCGTCGTCAGCCTCGCCGCCGGTCAGCACCTGCGCCGACCGCGCATCATCAATCACCCGGACGGCGGCTACGCGCTGTTCTGGGAAGACGACACGCAAGACGGCCACTACGACCTGTACCTGGCTTTTCTCGACGCCAACGGGGCGCCCGACAGCCGCCTGCCGATCGCCGCCGACGATGCGCTCGGCCGTCGTCTGCGCCGCCTGTCGGATACCCCCGGCGATACGGCCGGCTTTGCCAGCTTTGCCGACAGCGAAGGGTTCTCGCTGATCTATCAGAGCCCGGACGAGCTCAATTCCGACCGACTCGGCGTCTACCTGCTCAATCTGACGCGGGCCGGCGCTTTCGCCGCGCAGGAAGAGCCCACCACGCCGCTCTTGAAGAGCGGGCGCTACGTCGTCGCCACGCTGCTCGAACACGAAAGTACGGCGATTTCAGCGCTCTCGGCGGTGTGGAGCGGCGGCGCCTACTATCTGCTGCGTCAGGCTCCCGGCGACGACCTGCACGACCGGCTGCAGTGGTTGCGCCTGCACGCCGACGGGGCGATCGACGAGAGCTTCGGCGTCGCCGGCGTGCGCGAGCGGCCGACGACCTTCCTCGTCCTCGGTTGCGAAATGCTGTGGACCGGCAACGACCGTCTGATCTCGGCCGCCAACGACGCGCTGGGCGGCATCACGCTGCACCTGCACGACGCGCTCGGCGCACCCGTCGCCGACTTCGGAACCGGCGGTGCGGCGGCGCTGGTCGACAACGTGACGGTGCACGACCGGATCACGCCGCAACTCGGTTTCTTCACGGCGCCGGCTTTCCACCTGGTCGTCGCTTACGGAACGACGCAGGCCGGTGTGCTGCAATTGCGCCAGCAGCGCGTCAACCGGCTCGGCGTGCGCGTCGGCACGGCGGTCAATCTGGCGCGCGCCGACGGCGTGGCGCGCCACGACTGGTTCCAGTACGTGAATAGCGAAGCGCGCTCGATTGCCGTCTACCACCGGGTGAACGGCGCGCTGACGCGCGTCCATTGCCGGCGCTACCGCCTCGACGGCACGCCCGATGGCGCTGAGCGCAACCTCAGCGCGGCCGCCGGCGAAGCGATCAACGGCGTCATCGCGCGCCGGCCGACCGCCGCCAACTCGAGCAACCGCGAATATGCGGCGGCTTGGCAGTACCGCGCGAGCAACGCGGCGCGCTGGGAGATTCACTTTGCCCGCCTCGATCGGCAGGGGCAGCCGATGGCCAATCCACCGGCCAACGCGCCGCCGATGCCGGTCAGCGATGTGCCGGTGATCACGCCGGCGACCGCCGGCTGGAGCGCGACGCGCGACGCAGTCGAACCGCTGCTCGTGTGCACCTGCACGCACGAAGCGTGGGCCAATCCGCCAGCGGTGCTGCCTGCCGGGACCAGCTTGCCGGTATGGAGCCCGGCCTACGGCCTGGCCTGGATCGGCGTCGAAACCGACGGTTCGCGCCTGCTGTTCTTTACTGCGCTGGACGAGAACGGCCGCCAACTCGCCGTCACGCCGCCGCCACCGGCGGCTGGCCCGCTCGCGGCGCGCGCGCCGGTCGGCATCCTGCAGCTCAGTTCGCCGACGGCGCGCGTGCAGGATTTCAAGCTGGTCTGGAACGGCCGTGTCTTTTTCGTCTCCTGGGTCGAGGAGGAAAGCGGACGTCTGCGGCACCGCCATACCGTGGTCAACCGGCACGCCAGCCAGAACGCCAACGAACTGCCGAGCGCCGCGCTGTTGCGTGCGACGCTGATCAACGGTGCGACCAACATCACGCCCGGTGCGCTGCCCGACACGGCCGCCGGCTACGGCTGGGGCCGGGTCAATTTGCGCCAGAGTCTGGCGCCGGCGCCGCCGGTGACGCTGCACGTGCGCGACGACTGCGCCATCGGTCCCGGTCGCAGCGTGCGCTACCGCTTCGTCCTGCCCGCCGGCAGCGCCTTGCTGCGCGTCACGCTCAACTGGACCGACCCGCCCGGGCCGCGCTTGATCAACCATCTGCACCTGAGCGTGCGCGCACCGGCGCCGACCGGTGCCGCCCAGCGACCGGAGTTTCGCGGCAACCTGTGGCAAACGGCGGCCGGCCAGACGCACCTCTCGCGACCCATTGCCAATCCGCCGGTCGCCGCTGACGCGCACGAGAACATCCAGACCTTCAAGCAGGTCGTCCTCGCCAACCCGCTCCCCGGTGAGTACGAGGTCGAGGTGTCCGCCGCGATCTTCCCGGCCGATCCGTTCAACCAGCAGAACCTGCAGGCTTTCGCGCTGGTCTTTGCCGGCAGCGGGCGCGAACTGCGCTTCAACCAGCCGGCTCCGGCGGTGAGCGGAACCGGAATCTACTGAGCGGGGTCGGCGCGCCGCCAGCGCACGACGCGTTCGCTCGCCCTGCCTGGGCCGCGTGCCCGGGCACGGCGGGCCCGGGCTTT
>WBZM01000655.1_pt1 | contig 44701 bp, 36 predicted proteins | sample 5204271 | NCBI WGS metagenome assembly WBZM01 (sample SAMN12344346, study PRJNA552823) | activated sludge metagenome | biome: Activated sludge suspended growth; feature: Nitrification reactor; material: Wastewater; isolation source: activated sludge from nitrification reactor of wastewater... | reverse complement strand
TGAATCTAGGCGCCAAACGTTGGTGCCCATGGACAGAATTGAACTGTCGACCTCTCCCTTACCAAGGGAGTGCTCTACCGCTGAGCTACATGGGCGTCACGCAAGGCGCTGGAAGCATGTTGCGGCCGCAGCCTGGAGCGGGTGAAGGGAATCGAACCCTCGTCATAAGCTTGGAAGGCTTCAGCTCTACCATTGAGCTACACCCGCAAAACCATTACCCGGAGCACGATCAGTCAACATCACCATCAGCAGCGTTTTTTTGGTGGAGGGAGAAGGAGTCGAACCTTCGAAGGCAGAGCCGTCAGATTTACAGTCTGATCCCGTTGACCACTTGGGTATCCCTCCACTGGAATCTGCGATTATCGCGCACAAGCTGGCTACTGTCAAACGGTATTGTTATCCGGCGCATATTATAGAACAGCAGCAGGTGCGCTGGCGAGCCTGTTCTGCACACATCGGTCGGACGGCCGCGATTGACGGCGCCCAAACCAGCCACCTATACTGCCGTCCTTGCCGTCTTGTCGCAGAAACTCGCGCGCTCTGCCAAGGGATGCGCCGCGCTCGGGCTTTGCGGCAGACGCTTGGCCAACCGACGGGCGAAGGTGCTGCAACTGTTGCTCGTTCCCGGTAAGAGGAAGCCCATGACGAGAATTCCGATTTGCGGCAAGACTCCGAAAGGCGTCGAGGAGATCGAAAAGCGCACGCAGCGGCTATCGGTCCGCGCCCGACGGGTTCTGATCCTGATCGATGGAAAGCGCGACCTGGCGGCGCTAGCCGAGCTGGTACCGGGCGACACCCTGCCCGAAATCTGCCAGCAGCTGCTTGACGAGGGCTACATCGCCCCGGTGCACAGCCCGCTCAGCGCCGGGCCGGAGACTGCGCCGGAAGCGGAAGAGATGCCGGCCGCCGCCAGCCGGCCGCCTCTTTCGGCGATCGAACAGCAGCGCCTGAACATGGCGCGCAACTTCATGACCAACACCCTGGCTACTTTCGTCGGCCACGCAGCTTCAAGCTTGATCAACCATGTTGAGGCCGCGCACGATCTGGCACATCTGCGCACCTTGGCCAAGCCGTGGCGCGAAGCCATCGGGCTTTCTGCCGACGGCCGCAAGCAACTCGCTGATCTGGCCAGCCGACTGGCCGTCATCGATGAAAATTTCCTCGACGTCTTCGCTGACGGTGAGGTCATCGTCGACCAAGCAACGCCTCCCGCCCCGCCACCACGCACGATGCCGCCGATACCCGAAGATGAGGCAGAACGCCTGGCAATGGCCCGAAACTTCATGACCAACACGCTCGACACCTTTGTCGGGCTTGCCGCTTCGAGTCTCGTTTCACGCATCGAGAACTGCCCGGACGCGGATGGCCTGCGCCAACTGTTCGGTGACTGGCGCGATGCGATCGCGCTCAACGCGGATGGCCGCAAGCGCCTGAGCGAACTGGACGCGCAACTCGCTGCTCTGCTCGCCTGAAGGTCTGCGTCTCCTTCTCGCCGGCCGTACCGACTAGCGTTCGCGCGACAGGGAAAAGCAACGGGCGCCGACCGCGACGCGCACCTGAAGGATACAGGACCCGCGCTTTGGTCGAGCGCCCGCTCGGGTGACCGCGGCTGTGCGTTGCCAACCACTGACGAACGCGACAGCCGCGGCTGATCAGCCGCAACTTCCCTGGTCAGGCACCCCGCTCGCGCATCCAGTTGGCAACCGTCGGGGCCAGCACCTTCTGCGCCAGGCCGCCGGTGTAGATCCCGATATGCCCGGTATTGATGGCAAACTCGGTGTAGTCCTTGCTGCCCACGTGCTTGCCCAGAGCAACGGTGCAGGGCGGTGGAACGATGTGGTCCTTCTCGGCGAAGATGTTGAGAATCGGAATCTTGAGCTCCTGCAGATCGACCTTGCGTCCGCCCACTTCCAGCGTTCCCTTGACCAGTTTGTTCCCCTTCAGAAAGTCGCGGATGAACTCCTTGAACGTCTGGCCGACCGCATCCGGGCCGCCAAAGAGCCATTTCTCCATGCGCAGGAAGTTCAGCAGCGCCGGCCGATCATCCAGGATGTCGATCACGTCGGCGTACTTCCCGAAGTTGAGGATAAACGGCGACGCCATCAGGAACGATACATTGAGCACGTCTGCCGGAACGTTGCCGTGCACCGCAACCATCTTGTCGACATCGGCATCCGCACCCATGGTGAACATCAGCCCTTCGTGCGGCTTGTGCTTGGCGCGATAAGCGTCGAAATCGATCGGCGAGACGGTCAGCGTCAAGTGGCTGATCTTGTCCTGATGCAGCGTCGAATACGTGGTTGAAATCGTGCCGCCCTGGCAAATGCCGAAGAGCGCGATCTTGTCCACGCCATGGTAGTGGCGGATGAAGTCGACGTGCTCGTCGAGGTAGCCGTTGATGTAGTCGTCCACGGTGCGGTGCTTGTCAACCGGGCGCGGATAACCCCAGTCGTTCAGGTAAACATCGATCCCCTGGTTGAGCAGGTTGCGCACCACCGAGCGATCCGGTTGCAGGTCGGCTACCTCGTAGCCGTTGATCAGCGGCGGAACGATGAGGAGCGGCGTCTTGATGATCTTCGACTTTTCGACGGTCGGGTGATAGTGGTAAACGCGGATCCCGTCCTGCTCGAAAATGACATCCTTCGGCGTACTGCCGATATCGACATCTTCGTCGGTAAGGCTGCTCAACAGGTCCACACCCTTGGTCAGCTTCGCATTCAGCGCCGCAGCTTCGGCGGCAAGATCGGCGGGGAGAATCTGGATTGGAAATGTCATCATGGGTATCACCCTCCTAATAGTCTAATGGCTTGCCAGCGCGGTCATCGCGGTATCGGAGCACGCCGCTCACTCACTCTTGGCCCGAGTCGCGGCTGCCTTGCGCGGCGCAGCGCCAACCTTCGCATGGGCCGGCGGAGCCAGTTCCCTTTTGAGCGCCCTGATTTCCATTTTCATATCATGAATTACTTTGTACGCCTGGTCGATCTCGCTGCGCGTCGGAATATCGAGGTTACGCAGAACGTCTTCGACCAACGCACGCTGCTTGAGCTTGAAGTCCTGCTGTGCCTTGGTGAACTCGTTCTGGACGTCGAGGAATTCCTGCGAGTTGAAGGTGACGAGCAAGGACGCATCGGCCGTGCGATACCAAAGGCGCATCAGGTCGCGCACAGCGGTAATTTTTTCCCCTTTGGCAGCTACTTTGCCCAGTTCTTCGACGGTGGCTTCGACCGCTTTGGCGAGCGCTTCGGCAAAAGCCGTATGGAACTTCAGGCTGCTCTTGCGCAGATCGACCGCAGCGTCGACCAAGCGCATCATCTTGGCGTTCTTTTCGCGCGAGACGCCGAAATGCGGAATCTCGCCAACTCCGGCCAGTGCGCTGGCGTCGCTTTCCATGGCCAGCAAGCGGCTCAGTCCGGCTGTACCGCCGAGCATCGCTTCGCCCATATGGCCGGCGGAAGCCGCCTCGATCAGAAACGACATCCATGGCCCAACTGCGTTCGGCAGGTCCTTGGTCATCGTGTTGCCCAGGCTGCCCAGGTGAGCGCCCATACCCAGGCTGCGCTGCAGCATCGCGGTCGATTCTTTCGCCCAATTGTCGGCGAACGCCTTGAGATCCGGGCGCCAGTCTTTGTTCGCCTCAAGATTCGGGGCAACGACCTTCATCGAACGGAAGAAGAAATCCATCACGCGATTCATCGCGCCCTGACTGCTCGTGATCCGATCCATCAGTGTACGCGCTGCTTCGTTCGTACCTTTGGTGATGGTTTCCATGCCTTTGCGAGCAGCTTCGACGGGCCCCTCGTTGCCCCCTGGGAGATTCTGCAGCATGGCGGACCAATCGCCCCACATGCGCTTCTGCATTTCAGCCCAAGCGTTGACGACGCCGCTCAGTTGCTCGTTCGGATTCTTGTTTTCCACTCCTTCGATCTCCTTTCAGTGTATCGGACACGCCGACCGTCCTGGCCGGCGGATGCCCATCGGTAGACTGAGTGCTTTACAGACTACAACTAGACAGCGGCCGTCCGAAGACGGCCGCACCGAACAGATACCCTGCTCCCTGGCCGCTCAGGCCAGGGCGACAACCGCATCTGCCTTGTGTTTTGCCTCACCCTGCTCGTTGGCGCAGAGCAGTTCAAGACGGACACATTTTTCCCCGTTCCGTTCCAGCTTTTCGACCACCTTGCCGGTACACACGAGCCGCTCGCCGACCCAGGTGATGGCGCTGAAACGGACCCCGAAGCTGCGGATGCACGCTTGCGGCACCCACTGCGTCAACACTCGCCCGAGGTACGCCATCCCCAGCATGCCATGGGCAAAAACGTCCGGCGCGATCTTCTGCGAGCGGACAAAGTCCTGGTCCAGGTGCAGCGGATGATGGTCACCCGAACCCGTCGCGTACAAGGCAAGCGTCAGGCGAGATACGGGGTCTGTCGTCATCGAGGGGATCTCGTCGCCCACGTTGAGCGCGTCAAAACTTGGCATTGTCATCAGTTTCCCCTATTCCCGAATCACCATCACGCTGTGTACGTCGCAGACCAGTTCACCCTGGCGGCGCACTTTGACATCCTTGACGACGAACTGCAGGGCGCCGTTCTTCTTGTCGTAAATGTCCGTGATTTCTGCGTCGAAATCGAGCTTCTCACCCGAGTAGACCGGTTTATGGTAGATGAACGACTGCTCACCATGCAACATCTTGCCGAGATTGCAGCCCATCGTTTCGAGGTAGTCGAAGGGACGTTCCTTGTCCATGTCCATGCAGAAAAAGAACGTCGGCGGAACAAGCACCCCGGGCAGGCCAGCCTGGCTCGCCGCTGCTTCGTCAAAGTAGATCGGGTTCGTCTCGCCGATGGCTTTGGCGAACCACTTCAACTGCCACGCCGTCGGGGTCACCGAGTGTGGCGGCACCTTCATGCCAATGTGCTTCTTGTCAATCAACATCCGATTCACTCCTTGCCCGCCCCTGGGTAAGGGGCGGGACCGCTCGTTGGCGACTCGATCAGAGAACTTCGATGGCGATCGCGGTGGCTTCACCACCGCCAGCGCAGAGTCCGGCAATACCGCGCTGCAGACCACGCGCCTTCAGCGCGTAGAGCAAGGTGACCAGGATGCGAGAACCCGTGGCGCCAATCGGGTGACCGAGCGCGCACGCACCGCCGTTGACGTTCACCTTGTCGGCCGCCAGGTTCAGGTCGCGCATCGAAGCCATCGTTACTGCAGCAAACGCTTCGTTGATTTCCCACAGATCGACATCGGCCGCCTGCCAACCGGTCTTCTCGAGCAGCTTCTTGAAGGCAAAGACCGGTGCCGTGGTGAACCAGGCCGGCTCGTGGGCAAAAGTGGAGTGGCCGGCGATGCGCGCCAAGGGCGTGAGGCCCGCTCGCTTCGCATCCGATTCGCGCATCAGGACCAAAGCCGCCGCACCGTCCGAAATCGACGACGAGTTGGCTGGCGTCACCGCTCCATCGCGCTTGAACGCCGGCTTCAGTTTGGTAATCTTCGATACATCGCACTTCATCGGCGTCTCGTCGAGCGCGATCGTCTCTTCGCCCTTACGCGTGGTGACTGTCACCGGCGCGATTTCAGCCGCAAAGACGCCGGCGGTAACCGCCTGCTGCGCACGCGTCACCGACTGTATGGCAAAGGCGTCCATTTCCTCGCGCGTAAAACCGTACTTCTCGACGCACAGTTCGGCGAAGGCGCCCATCAGTTTGCCCTGCTCGTAGGCGTCCTCGAGACCGTCGAGGAACATGTGGTCGAACAGTTGTCCATGGCCAAGCCGATAACCGCTACGCGCGCTGGTCAGCACGTGCGGCGCGTTGGTCATCGATTCCATGCCACCAGCAACGGCGACATTGATCGAACCGGCAAGCAACTGATCGTGCGCCAGCATGACCGTCTTCTGCGCCGAGCTGCACATCTTCGTCAGCGTCGTGCACGGCACCGACTTTGGCAGCCCCGCACCCAGCACGGCTTGTCGCGCCGGCGCCTGACGCAGGCCGGCCATCAGGCAGCAACCCATCAGCGCCTCATCGATGTCGTCCGCGTTCACGCCGGACTGGGCGACAGCCGCCTTGATCGCCACGGCAGCCAGCTGCGGTGCCGTCAAGCCGGCAAACTGACCCTGGAAGGCACCAACCGGCGTCCGCTTGGCGCCCACGATAACAACTGCTTCACTCATACCGAACTCCTGAATTCTAGTGGGATTTCAACTCGCTACCCGGGCGGACCAGAGGCCCGCCGCGCCTTACTTGGCGGCCATCCGAATGGCGCCGTCAAGGCGAATGACTTCGCCGTTCAGATAGCCGTTTTCGCAGATGTGGCGAGCCAGCGCCGCATACTCGGCCGGCTTGCCGAGCCGCGAGGGGAAGGGCACCATCTTGCCAAGCGAGTCCTGCGCCGCTTGCGGCAGACCCTTGAGCATCGGCGTTTCGAAAATTCCAGGGGCAATCGTCACGACGCGAATCCCATGCGCCGCCAATTCGCGCGCCACCGGCAAGGTGAGACCGATGACCCCGGCTTTCGACGAGGCGTAGGCTGCCTGCCCAATCTGACCATCGTAGCCAGCCACCGACGCGGTATTCACGATGACGCCGCGTTCACCGCCCTCGTTCGGCTCGTTCCGGCTCATCGCTTCGGCCGCCAGACGGATCATGTTGAATGTGCCGACCAGGTTGATGTTGACGACGCGGGCAAAGGTCGCCAAGTCGTGCGGGCCGTCCCGACCCAGGACCTTCTTCGGCGGGGCAACCCCGGCGCAGTTGACCAGACCATGCAGGGCGCCAAAGGTGCTCACCGCCAGTTCGATGGCCGCCCGAGCACTTGCCTCGTCGGTCACGTCGGTCTTCGCGAAGCGTGCATTCCCGCCCAACTGAGCAGCCTGCGCCTCACCCGCAGCGGCATCGACGTCGACGATGACGACTTTCCCACCGGCGCCGATCAAGCCGCTTGCCGTTTCCGCCCCCAGACCCGACCCTGCTCCTGTTACCACAAAGACACTGCCGTTGATTTGCATGTTAACCCCCAAAAAATATCGCGACACCATCCGATGCCGCGTTTTTGACCCGTGCGACGTCGATCGTCGATGACCAGCGCCACCCCGTGGAAATTCTGCAGTTCTGCTCGCCCGAAAAGGCGCCCGGCCGCAAGCCGGCCAGCCGCGCCGTATGCTGTTGCGCAACACGACGGGCACGCCACCGACCAGCCGACTGGTGATCAATGGGCCCGTGCGCAGGCCAGGTCTGGGAACGTCTTCTGCTGACAGCGGGCGTTGCCGGCATTGTCGAATGCGGAGCACGTTCGAGTCAAGTCTCCGACGCAATGCAACAGGGCCGCTCGCTCGCCTGGGCGCTACCCCGCACCTGCTGCAGCGCGCAATGCGCTGCCTGAAAGTCATCCCTGACCACCCGACACCCCGCCCGGCCGACGCCAGTGCCTATTGTTGTTGACCTGGATCAGCCGGTTGTCTGCGCAATCGCTTAGGATGCCTGCATGCCACGGGACGTTGCGGCGCTCTGCGGCCCCCGCGAACACCGCTGCGCTTCGGCTCCCAGCAAACGCGCAGCGGCCTTACGCCGGAACCTGGCGCCAGCCTGCACTGGCCCGACCAACAGAGGCAGAAGGAGAACATGCCATGGCCGATACCCCAAACGACACGACGCAAGCGACAGCCACTGTGGCAGCCGATGCGGCAACCGATGGTGCGCCTGCGAAACGACGCGCCCGCCCCGCCAACCCTGGCGCGACGCCGCGCCGCCGAAAGACGCCCACCGCTGCGGCGGGTGATCCGGCGCCCGCAGTCGAGGTCGCGGCACCGCCAGCACCACCGCTGGCGGCAACCGCCAGCCCGGCTGACCCGCCGCCAGTCAACGCAGAACCAGCCGTCAAACCGAGCGAGGCAGGTGCGCCAGCCACGGCTGGCGGCACGAGTGGTACGCACTTCTCGCGCCGGCTTGGCGACCGTCATCTGCTCGACTCGGACGCGCTCGAGAACATCGACCGGATGACCAACATCGCGCTCGGGCAATTGAGCGGTGGCGTTTCGCCCGCATCCCTGGCCATGGCTTACCTCGACTGGGTGGTGCACCTCTCCGCCTCGCCCGGCAAGCAGTTTCAACTCGGGGCGAAGGCAGCGCGCAAGGCGCTGCGCCTGGCGAGCTATGCACTGAACTCGGCGATGACCGGCAGCGCCGAGGACTGCATCAAGCCGCTGCCCGGCGACCACCGTTTCGATCACCCAGGCTGGCAGCAGTTTCCGTTCAATGTGATCTACCAGGGCTTCCTGCTCAATCAGCAATGGTGGCACAACGCGACGACCGGAATCCGCGGCGTTTCCAAGCATAGCGAGGCGGCCGTCTGGTTCATTGCGAAACAGATCCTGGACATGATGGCGCCGGCCAACATGCCGGCCATGAACCCGGAAATCGTCGAAGCGACGATCAAGGAAAGGGGCGCCAACCTGACGCGCGGCGCGCAGCATTACGCCGAGGATTTCCGCCGCTCGCTGCGCGAGGAAAAGCCGGCCGGCGTCGAGGCCTTTCAAGTGGGCAAGAACCTCGCGGTCACACCCGGTCAGGTCGTCTTCCGCAACCATCTGATCGAGCTGATCCAGTATGCCCCGGCATCCGGCACGGTGCACCGTGAACCCGTGCTGATGCAGTCGGCCTGGATGATGAAGTATTACATCCTCGACCTCTCGCCGCACAACTCGCTGGTCCGCTATCTCGTCGAGCGCGGGCACACGGTGTTCATGATCTCCTGGCTCAACCCCGGCCGCGAGCACCGCAACCTGGGCATGGAAGACTATCGCAAGGCGGGAACGCTGGCCGCGATCAACGCCATCTCCGAGATTCTTCCCGGCCGCAAGATCCATACCGTCGGCTATTGCCTGGGCGGCATCCTGCTCACCATCACCGCCGCCGCCATGGCGCGCGACGGTGACGACCGCCTGGCCAGCATGACGCTGTTTACTACGATGACCGACTTTACCGATGTCGGCGAGATCAACGTCTTCATGGACGCGAGCGAGGTCACTCTGCTCGAGGACATGATGTGGGAAAAGGGTTACCTCGGCCACAAGCAGGTGTCGGGCGGTTTCCAGTTGCTCAAGTCGGCCGACCTTATCTGGTCCAAGATGGTACGCGAGTACTACCTTGGGCATCGTGAACCGATGTTCGACCTGATGGCTTGGAACGCGGACGGAACACGTATGCCGTACCGCCAGCACTCCGAGGTATTGCGCCGGCTCTACGTGGATAACCAGCTCTTCCAGGGCAAATACATGGTCGGCGGACGAGCCATTTCGATCAGCAACATCCACTGCCCGATCTTCGCCGTTGCCGCTGCGGCTGACCACGTCGCACCGTGGCGCTCGGTGTACAAGCTGCATCTGCAAAGTGATGCGGCCGAACTCACCTTCGTTCTCACCAGCGGCGGCCATAACGTCGGGATCATCAATGAACCCGGACGGCCGCACCGTTCGTTCCAGATGAGCGTCTGCCACGAAGGCGAGCGCTTCCTCGACGCCGAGACCTGGAAGGAAAAGACGCCGCGAACCGAGGGTTCATGGTGGCCAACCTGGCAGCAGTGGCTCGTCAAGCATTCCACGGGCATGGAAGGAGCACCGCCGATGGGGGCGCCGGAAAAAGGGCTGGCACCCCTGTGTGCTGCGCCCGGAACCTACGTCTTTCAGCAGTAGCAGATAGCGTCGACGGCGTGCGGCCAGACTGCGCCGCCGCCGGCTTCACGCTTCACCCCGAGCGGCCGGCGACCTCGGGCAGATCGCCGGCGAGCTTACGGCGCACGCGCTCAAACAGACAGACTGCCGCGGCCGCGGCAACATTGACCGACTCGCTGCCGGCCGCCATTGGTATGCGCAGGTGCAGGCCACAGGCGCGGGCTACCAGCGGTCGCACACCCTGCCCCTCACTGCCGAAGACCCAGGCAATCGGCGGCTTCAGCTTCACCTCGTACAAACTCTTCGGCGCATCGACGCAAGTCGCCAGTACCTGTCCACGATACGCGCTCAGAAAAGCCACCAGGTCTTCGCACTCATGGAGGTCGAGTTGGAAATGCGCGCCCATCGCCGCCCGCAGGACCTTCGGCGACCAGACGTTCGCGCAATCGCGCGAGACGACGATCTGACGTACTCCGGCAGCCGCAGCACTACGCAGAATCGAACCGACGTTGCCCGGATCCTGCACGCCGTCCAGGGCGATCGTTTCGCCCTCAGCGTCGGGCGCGTGGCAACTTGCCGGCTGGGCGACAACGGCCATGATGCCGCTTGGCGAGTCGACCAGGGCAAGATCGTCGAACAGGCGATCGGACAACTGGGTGATTGCCGTGTGGCCACGCTCGCTGGCCAAGTACGTAGCGATTTCCGCCCGCGCCAGGCCGCTGTCACTGACGACGATTTCCGCGGGCCGCCCGCAATGGCGGTGATAAGCTTCGATCAGGTGCATTCCGTCGAGCAGGCAGTGGCCGCTCGAACGCCTTTCGCGCACACTGCGTGCGAGCCGCTTGAGACCTTTGTAGTGCGGGTTGTCAGCCGCCGCGACGCGCCTCATCGTGCGCTCAGTCTGGCGACCGGCGCGAAACTGCGCCGATGCTCCGGGCTTGGACCGTGCTCACGCAAGGCAGCCAGGTGCTGCGCCGTCGGATAGCCCTTGTGGCGCGCGAAACCATAGATTGGAAAGGCCGCATGCAGTTCGCACATCTGCCGATCACGCACCGTCTTGGCCAGTATCGACGCGGCGGCGATGCAGGCCAGCTTGCCGTCGCCACCGATCACCGCCTCGACCGGGTAAGCCAGCACCGGGCAGCGATTGCCATCGATCAGCACGCGCACGGGGTGCAGGCGATACTGGTCGGCCAGGGCTGACACGGCGCGCTGCATGGCCAGCAGAGTCGCCTGCAGAATGTTTACCTGGTCGATCTCGGCCGCGCTCGCCTGCCCGACCGCCCAGGCCAATGCCCGCCGACGGATTTCCTCGGCGAGCAAGGTCCGCTGTTGCGCGCTCAGTTTCTTCGAGTCGTCGATGCCGACAATCGGCGGGCGGCTCGCATCGAGCACGACGGCAGCGGCAACAACCGGACCGGCAAGTGGACCGCGACCTGCTTCGTCGACGCCGCAGACCAGGCCTTCAGGCTGCGGCAGGAACATTCCGGCGCACTTCCGTCGGCAGACAGTCGACAACGGCAGCGGCGGCCTTCTCGGCGGCGTTCTGTCGCAACTGCAAGTGCATTTCACGAAAAACCTGGCCGATGCGCTGACGGCCAGCGTTGTCCGCGTAGAGTTCGAGTAGTGCCGGCGCCAGCTTTTCCGGCTGGGCGTCGTCCTGCATGTACTCGGGAACGACGAACCTGCCGGCAAGAACGTTGGGCAGCCCCACGTAGGGCAAGTACGCCATGCGGCGCATCAAGCGGTAGGAGAGCGGCGCCATCTTGTAGACGATGACCATTGCCCGCTTGAGCAGCGCCGCTTCCAGAGTTGCCGTGCCGCTCGCGACCAGCACCACATCGGCCGCCATCATCGCCTCATGCGCGTGCCCAAAGAGCAGGCGAAGCGGCAGGTCCTGGGCCTGGCAGCGCTGCACCGCCGCCTCGAACAGAATGCGCGTCTCGCGCGTCGCCAACGGCACGAGAAAGACCGCCGCCGGGAGTGTTTCGTTGACCCGCCGGGCCGTTTCGATGAAGGTATCCGCCATGTAGTGCAGTTCCGACTGCCGACTGCCCGGGAGCAGCGCGAAAACGGCCTCGTTGGCACCCAGGCCAAGGCGTGCGCGCGCCACGGCGCGGCCGTCAGCCAGCGGCAACATGTCCGCCAACGGATGGCCAACGTAGCGCACCGGAATTCCCTTTCTCTCGTAGAAAGCTGCTTCGCACGGGAAAAGCGTCAGCACACAGGCAACCGCCGCACCGATCTTGTTGATCCGCCCGCCACGCCAGGCCCAGATCGACGGACTGACGTAGTGGACGGTGGCAATTCCCCGTCGCTTGAGAGCTTTCTCGACCGCCAGGTTGAAGTCCGGCGCATCAACCCCGACAAAGACATCCGGCGGATCGGCCAGCAAGCGGCGCTTCAGCTCGCGCCGAATGCCAGAGATCTCGCGGAAATGCCGGAGCACTTCGACATAGCCGCGAACCGCCAGTTTTTCCAGTGGATACCAGGCGTCGAAACCAAGCGCCGTCATTTTCGGTCCGCCAATACCGAAAAAGACTGCCTCCGGAAGCCTGGCCTGAATCGCCTGTATCAACTGGCTGGCGAGCAGATCGCCGGACGCCTCGCCGGCGACCATGGCGACGCGTACGGCAGCCTGGCTCATCGAATGATGCCGCGCTTTGATACCGCCAGAAAGTCAACCAGCGGCCTGATCTCCGGGTGGGCAATGACCTCCTGTTCGAGCCTGCTGCGCGCTTCTTCCAGCATCAGACCCGACTTGTAGACGGTCCGGTAAGCGCGCTTCAGCACGAGCAGTGCATCGGCCGAAAAACCGCGTCGTTTCAGCCCTTCGGCGTTGATACCAAAGGGGCTGGCGGTGTTGCCGGCAGCCATCACGAAAGGTGGAATGTCCTGCAGGACGACCGTACCGACCGCGGTCATCGCGTGCGCGCCGATCCGGCAGAACTGGTGCACGCCGGTATACCCGCCGAGGATGGCCCAATCATCGACATGCACGTGTCCGGCAAGTTGCGCATTGTTGGCAAACACCGTGTGCTTGCCTACCTGGCAATCGTGCGCGATATGCACGTAAGCCATGATCCAGTTGTCATCGCCGACACGCGTGATACCGACATCCTGCGCGGTACCCAGGTTGAACGTGCAGAACTCGCGGATCGTGTTGCGATCACCAATCTCAAGACACGTTGGCTCGCCGCTGTACTTCTTGTCCTGCGGCACCTCGCCCAGCGAGCAGAACTGGAAAATCCGGTTGTCGCAGCCGATGCGCGTTCGGCCCGAGATGACGACATGCGGACCGACGACCGTGTTATCGCCAATCTCGACGTGTTCGCCGATGATCGAGTAGGGGCCGACCGTGACATTGGCACCCAGGCGTGCTCCCGGGTGGATGATCGCGCTCGGATGGATCATCCCCGCCGCCGCCGGCGCCTCAAGCGACATTTCGCTTGGCGCACATCAGCTCGGCCTCGGCGACCACTTCACCATCGACGCGCGCCTCGGCAGCGTACTTCCAGATGCCGCGCATCTGGCGCTGGATCGCCACGTGCAGGTGCAGTTGATCGCCCGCCGTCACTGGCTTCTTGAAACGGGCGGCGTCGATGCCGACAAAGTAGAAGACCGAACTCGCATCCGGCTTTTCGCCCATCGTGCGAAACGACAGGATGCCGGCCGCCTGCGCCAGCGCTTCCATGATCAATACGCCGGGCATGACCGGATGATGCGGAAAGTGACCAACGAAGAACGGTTCGTTGATCGTCACGTTCTTGTACGCATGTATCGCCTTACCGGGTTCGCAAGCGAGCACGCGATCGATCAGCAGGAACGGGTAACGATGTGGCAGATGCTCGAGAATCTCGTGTATGTCCATTACGTTCAAGTCTTTTTCTCCATCAGGTCGAGTTTCTTCTCAAGTTCGGCCACTCGTTCCGCCAGCTTGGCCAGGCGTTTGAGTTGCGCCGCATTGCGCAGCCATTCCTTATGCGTCGCGAGCGGGAAGATGCTCGTGTACTGGCCGGGCTGCGCCAGGCTGTGGGTGACCATCGTTCCGGCCGAGATATGCACGTCGTCCGCCAGGTCGAGGTGACCAATGATCATTCCTGCTCCGCCAACCGTACATCGGCGACCGATGCGGCTGCTCCCGGCGATACCGACGCACCCGGCCAAGGCAGCCTGGTCGCCAATCGCCACGTTATGACCAATCTGAATCTGATTGTCGAGCTTGACGCCGTTGCCGATCACCGTATCGTCGAGCGCGCCGCGGTCGATCGAGGTGTTGGCCCCGATCTCCACGTCGTCGCCGATCAGCACGCGACCAATCTGCGGAATTTTCAGCCAGCCGCCACTCTCCTTGGCAAAGCCGAAGCCGTCCGCCCCGATGATCGCCCCCGCGTGGATGATCGCGCGCTTGCCGATCACGCAATCGTGATACACGACGACGTTCGGGTAGAGGAGCGAATCGTCGCCGATCGAGACGCCGTCGCCAATCACACAACCCGGAAACAGGACGACATTCTCGCCGATGCTCGCCCCTTCGCCGACGACCACATGGTCGCCGACGCTGACCGACGCCGGCAGCGGCGAGCGGAGTACGGCGTGCCGACCGATTCCCGGCGCGCGCCCGCGCGGCGGATTGAGCAGAGCGACGACGCGTGCGTAGTAGGCGTAGGCGTTCGCGTGCACGATGCGCGGCAAGGCCGTGGCGGCGGCGAACTGCGGCGGAACGATGACCGCCGAGGCCCTCGTGGTCAATAGTTGCTGGCGGTAACGGGGATTGGCCAGGAAGGCAATCTGCCCGGCTTGCGCTGAGTGCAGCGTTCCCACCTGGCCAACGACCACCGAGCCGTCGCCGCACAACTCGCCGCCGAGATGCGCAACGATCTCGTCCAGACGCAGGGCAGAAGCGCTCGCGCGCGCCATCTAGCCGACGCGGCCGCTTATTTCGCTTCCTTGGCTTCCGACAGTGCCTTGATCACCTTGTCGGTAATGTCCAGCCGCGGGCTGACCCAGACGACATCCTGCACGATCAGGTCGTACTTCTCGTTCTCGGCCAGTTGCTTGATCGCCTTGTTCGCCTTTTCGATGATCGCCGCGTTTTCCTCGTTCTGGCGCAGGTTCAGGTCTTCACGAAACTCGCGCTGCTTGCGCTGAAACTCGCGTGACAACTCGGCGAGGTCCTTTTCCTTCGTTCGCCGCTCGCTTTCCGCCATCGTCAGGCCGTTCTTCTCGAGCGTTTCCTGCAGTGCCTGGACCTGCTTGGCGAGACGTTGCAAGTCCTGGTCCCGCTTGGTGAATTCCTGCTCGATGCGCTTCGCCGCCCTGACCGCCGCCGGCGCGTCGCGGAAAAGACGTTGAGTATTGACGTAACCAACCTTCAACTGGTCAACCGCCGACGCATACGACGCCGGCAGCGAAGCCAGCAGCGCCACCAGCAGCGGGGCAATCGTCTTCTTCAAGCTCGTTCTCCTGGATTAAAAGGTCGTCCCCAACTGGAACTGAAACTTTTGCAGTTTATCATTACTTTTCTCGTTGATCGCCTGGCCGAGGCTGAATTTCAGCGGCCCGAGCGGCGACAGCCAGGCGGCAGTCAGACCGACCGACATGCGCAAGCCCTCGTCGGCCAGCGTATATTTGTCGGTAAACACGTTACCTGCATCGAAGAAGGGCCCAAAGCGGAAGGATTTGTCGAAGCCGGGCAGCGGGAACAGCAGTTCGGCATTGAAAACGGCTTTGCGCGTACCACCCAGGCGTGTATCTGGATCGTTGAGGTTGTACGGGCCAAGACTCGCCGTATCGTAGCCGCGTACCGAACCGACGCCCCCGGCGTAGAAGTTCTTGTAGAAGGGCAAGTTCTGGCCGGACAGTCCCTTGGCGTAGCCGATCTCACCATTAAGAAAGAGGACGATGTCCTTGGTCAACGGAAAATAGCGTTGGTGCTGGTAGGTCAGGCGGTAGAACGAGAGATCCACCCCTGGAATGGCAAACTCGACGCCGGCTCGATGAACCGCGCCGCTCGTCGGGTAGATCGCGCTGTTGCGGCTGTCACTGGTCCAGGAGACGGTGAGCGGCAGCGTGATGTTCGAGTTGCCGTGCTCCTTCTGAAAGTCGATGTACTGCTGCGGCGTCGCCGTGGTAATCGGATCGATGTCGATCACCGTCTGGTCGACGGCCAAGCCAAAGCTCAGCGTATCCTTTTCGCTGATCGGAAAACCAAAGCGGATTCCGCCTCCGGTCGACTGCGACTTGAAGGCGTAGCCGAGCGAAGTCGGGTTCAGGTTGCGGTGGTAGAGATCGAAGCCCTGACTGATACCATCAACAGTGAAATAGGGATTGGTGTAGTTGATCCCGACCGTACGGTTGAGCTTCCCGGTATTCACCTGCAGCGACAGGAAGCGGCCGGAACCGAAAATGTTCGCTTGCGATATCGACCCGGAGAGAACCAGCTTTTCAGCACTCGAATAACCCGCGCCGATCGAAATGTTGCCCGTCGTCTTCTCGGCTACGTTGACGTTGACGTCGACCTGGTCGATCGTTCCGGCAACCGGCGGTGTTTCGACGTTGACCTCGGCAAAATAGCCGGTACGATCGATTCGCTCACGCGACGCGGCCACCCGCTCGGCGTCGTACCAACCGCCTTCCATCTGACGAATTTCCTGCCGGATCACCTCGTCGCGCGTCTTGGTGTTGCCGGTGATGTTGACCCGCCGAACATAGGCCCGCTTGCCCGGGTCGACGAAGATGGTGAATGCTGCAGTCCGCTTGTCCTTGTCGAGCTCGGGCGATGCATTGACGTTGGCGAAAGCATAACCCTGCGCGCCCAGCTTATCGGCAATCGCCTTGGTACTGGCGTTCAGCTTTTCGCGCGAAAAGACGTCGCCCGCCTTGATCGTGACCGATTGTCGGTACTCGTCGTCGGAGAGGATCAGATCGCCAGCCAGTTTGACCGAAGAGACGATATAGCGCTCTCCCTCGTTGATGCTGACCGTGATGTAGATGTCCTTCTTGTCCGGACTGATCGACACCTGCGTCGAGTCGACACTGAACTCCAGATAGCCACGATCAAGATAATAGGAACGCAGACTTTCGAGGTCGGCCGAAAGCTTCTGTTTCGAGTACTGGTCGCTTTTGGTGTACCAGCTTATCCAGTTCGGCGTCCTGAGCTGGAATACGCCCAGCAGATCCTTTTCCTTGAACGCCTGAGCGCCAACGATATTGATCTGCTTGATCAGCGCAGCCTCGCCCTCGTCGATGTTGAAGTTGATCGCCACGCGGTTGCGGTCGAGCGGGGTGACCGTCGTCGTGATCACCACGGCATACCTGCCACGCGACAGATACTGACGCTTCAGCTCCTGCTCTGCCTTCTCAAGCGTTGCCCGGTCGAAGGTTCGCGAAAGGCCGATGCCAACTTCCTTCAGGCCCTTGATCAGTTGATCCTTGTCGAACTCCTTCAGGCCGACGAAATCGATCTGGGCAATTGCCGGGCGCTCTTCGACGACGATGATCAACACCTGGCCGTCGTGCTCAACCCGCACATCCTTGAAGAAGCCGGTGGCAAACAGCGTCCTGATCGCCTGCGCCGCCTTCTCGTCGTTCATCGTTTCGCCGACCTTGACGGGCAGGTAGCTGAATACGGTACCCGCCTCGACGCGCTGGATTCCTTCGACGCGGATGTCCTTGACGGTAAATGGCTCCATCGCCGCCGCATGCGCACAAGCGAGCGCCAGCAGACCTGCAGGCAGGTATATCTTCATAAGCTCAGCCGGAGAACAATCGATTGATGTCGTTGTAGAAGGCAAACGCCATCAGCATGAGCAGGAGAGCCAGACCGACCCGCTGGCCAACTTCCATGGTCCGCTCGGAAACTGGCCCACGCTTGATGATTTCGATCAGATAATACAACAGATGCCCCCCATCCAGAATCGGGATCGGCAGCAAGTTGAGCACGCCGAGGCTGATGCTGATCAGGGCGAGGAACTTCAGATAGTAGCCGACACCGAGCTGCGCCGACTGACCGGCATAGTCGGCGATCGTCACCGGCCCGCTGATGTTGCGCCACGAGACCTCGCCAACAATCATCTTGCCGATCATGCGCAGCGTGAAAGCCGACTTCTCCCAGGTTTCGCGCAGCGCCTTGGCCAGGGCCGGCAACGGCGGATGGCTGACGACGGTCGTCATGTCTGCGCGCGCGCGCGCGTCGTCGATTGCAGCCACGCCAATCCGACCGACCTCGCGACCGCGTTCATCAACCGCGGCTGGCGTCACCGTCATTCGCATGGACTGCCCGGAACGCTGGAGGTCGACCGTCAACGCCCTGCCCGGAGCAGCACGCACGGCCGCAACGATGTCAGCCCAGGTGCGGATTTCCAATCCGTCGATCGCCGTGATTTCGTCGCCGGGGAGCAGACCGGCGGCGGCCGCTGCGCTGTTTCGCATGACCTTGGCGAGCACCGGCGGCAGGCTCGGACGATGCAGGCCAAGCCCCAGGCGGTCAAACGCTTCACCGTCCCAGCCTGACTCGCGAACTGCCGAAAGCGACAGGCGACGGATGGCGATTTCCTGCCGACCGTTGATCACCTCGAGCTCGACCGAATCGCTTTCGGCCGCCTCGCGCAGCAGCATCCAGCGCAGTTCCTGCCAACTGCGAACCGGTGCGCCGTCTACCTTGCGCACAAGTTCGCCGTCTTCGATGCCGGCCGCAGCAGCCGCGCTCATCGCCGGCGGCGCGGCAAGGAGCGGCCTGAACTCCTCGGTACCGTGCCAGAACAGTCCCCAGTAGATGAGCGTGGCGAGCACCAGGTTGGCGACCGGACCGGCCGCGACGATCGCTATCCGCTGCCCGACCGGTCGACGATTGAAGCTGCGCGGCAAGTCTTCGACGGCGACGCTACCCTCACGCTCGTCGACCATCTTGACGTAACCGCCCAACGGAAAAGCGGCGATCACCCACTCAGTACCATCGCGACCGAAGCGGCGCCGCCAGAGCGGCTGACCGAAACCGACCGAAAAGCGCAGCACCTTGACGCCGACCCAGCGGGCCACCAGGAAATGGCCCAGTTCGTGCACGACGACGAGCACCGCCAGGGCAATCGCGAATGCCACGAGATAATGAATGAAAGTGCTCATCGCGCGCTCGTTCCGGCAATCGCACGCTCGGCTGCCGCGCGTGCCTGCGCATCCGCTGCCAGCACCTCGTCGAGCGAAGTCAGCGCCCCACCCGGCGGCAGCCGGTCCATGACGTTTGCGATCACCCGAGGGATCTCGGGAAAGCGAATCCGGCCGTCGAGGAATGCCTGCACGGCGACTTCGTTGGCTGCATTGAGCGTCGCCGGCGAGCTCCCGCCCTCGGCTAAAGCCCGATAGGCCAGCGCCAGACAGGGAAAGCGCGCCGCGTCGGGCTGCGCAAAGTCAAGTGTGGCGACGGCGCACAGATCCAGCGGCTCGACACCGGCAGCCATTCGCCGCGGATAGGCCAGCGCGTGCGCGATCGGCGTGCGCATGTCAGGCTGGCCGAGCTGGGCGATCAGCGAACCGTCGGCGTACTGGACCAGCGAGTGCACGACGCTCTGCGGGTGGATGACGACACGAATGCGTTCCGCCGGAACGTTGAACAACCAATGGGCTTCGATCACTTCAAGGCCCTTGTTCATCATCGTCGCCGAATCGACCGATATCTTTCGCCCCATGTTCCAGGTCGGATGCGCGCACGCTTGCTCCGGCGTGACTCCCTCCAGATCAGCCTCGGCGAACTCGCGGAACGGCCCCCCGGACGCAGTGAGGAAGAGCCCTACGACCCCGCTCTGCTGCGGATTCCCCGCGTAGTTGTCCGGCAGCGACTGGAAAATTGCGTTGTGCTCACTGTCGATCGGCAGCAATGTCGCCCCGTGTTCCCTTACCGCACGCATGAACACCGATCCCGCCATGACCAGCGCTTCCTTGTTGGCAAGTAGCACCTTCTTGCTGGCGACGACCGCCGCCAGCGTCGGTGGCAGCCCGGCAGCACCAACGATGGCAGCCATCACGGTGTCGGCCTCGGGTAGGCACGCCATCCGGATCAAAGCCTGCGGACCATGCTCGACCGTGGTCGGACAACCGGCAGCGGCCAGCCGAGCGGAGAGCTCGGCGGCCCGGGTACGCTCACCGAGCACCGCGTAACGCGGCCGAAACTCGATACATTGCGCGTACAGTTGGTCGACCTGGTGATTGGCCGTCAGCGCAAGAATGCGATAACGCTGCGCATGCAGCCGCACCACCGCCAGCGTGCTGAGGCCGATCGAACCGGTCGAGCCGAGAACGACAAGGTTCTGCACCTGCGCGTCGCCGTTCATCGGGGCCCAGCGAGCAACCAGAGCAAAGCGACCAGCGGCAGCGTCGAGGTCAGGCTGTCGATGCGGTCGAGCACGCCTCCGTGCCCGGGCAGAATCTGGCTGCTGTCCTTGAGGCCCGCTTCGCGCTTGACCAGCGACTCGAAGAGGTCGCCAACAATGCTGATCGCGGTCAGCGCGATCAGCACGCCGACGAGCAGCACGACATTGTCGGCGAGCGCCACCGGCAACCTGGAGCTGGCGAGCAAACCGCAAATGGCAACGCCGAGAGCGCCGCCAATGGCCCCCTCCCAGGTCTTGCCCGGGCTGATGGCCGGCGCCAGCTTGTGCCGGCCGAAACGTCGTCCAGCGAAGTAGGCGCCGATGTCGGCGACCCAGACGACAGCCATCACGCCGAGCAGGAACAGCGGGCCACCCTGACGCAACTGCAACAAGGCCAACCAGGCGGGCAGGATGAGCAGAAAGCCGGTCATCAAAGCCAGCGGGAGATTGACCAGCGGCCAGCGCCAACGTAACCAGAACGGCACGACGAGGAGCCAGAAAGCAGCAGCCGGCAGGTAGAACCAGCGCCCGAGACGCCAACCCGCTTCCGCGAAACCGGGCGCCAGGCCAACTGCCGGCGGATCGAACGCGGCGACGGCGGCGCAGGTGCACGCGAAAGATGCGCCGAGCGCCAGGCGACCTGCCTGGCCAAGTCCGATCAGGCCACCCCACTCCCAGGCGGCAATCGCTGCGACGGCCGAAACGAAGATCAGCCAGCCTAGTGGCGGCAGATGGAAAAGCGCGCCAAAAAACAAGGCAAACAGCAAAACCGCGGTGATGACCCGCGTCCTAAGCATCTATCGCCGGATCCGACGGGCCGCCGGCTGGACGAGCAGCCGACAACTGCTCGCTGGTTCGTCCGAAACGGCGTTCGCGCCGCTGGTACGACGCGATCGCCTGATCAAAGGCAAGCGCATCGAACTCGGGCCAGAGAACGTCGGTAAAGTAGAGCTCTGAATAGGCCAGTTGCCAGAGAAGGAAGTTGCTGATTCGCTGCTCGCCACCCGTCCGGATGAACAAGTCGGGTTCGGGCGCATAACTCATCGCCAGATACGGCGCCAAGTCAGCTTCGCTCCATTCGCCGCATTTTTCCGGTTCAGCCACGCGCAAGCGGTTGGCCGCCTGCAGGATATCCCAGCGCCCGCCATAGTTGGCCGCAATGGTCAGAATCAGGCGGCTGTTGGTCGCTGTTCGCTGTTGCGACGCCTCGATCAGCGCCTGCAGCTCGGGATCGAAACGCGACAGATCGCCGACCACGCGCAGACGTACGCCGTTGCGGTCGAGCTTGCGCACTTCCTCACGCAACGCACGCCCAAAGAGCTGCATCAGCAAGGAAACCTCTTCTGCCGGGCGACGCCAGTTCTCGGAACTGAAAGCAAAAAGCGTCAGATAGCTGACGCCGCGCGCGAGACACGCCTTGACTGTCTCACGTACCGTCTCGACACCACGATGGTGCCCGGCAACGCGAGGCAACAAGCGTTTTCTCGCCCAACGCCCATTGCCATCCATGATGATCGCGACATGCGAAGGAACCGTGCCAGCGGCCGGTACGCCTCTTGTCGAACTGGTAAACAGCGCCATCGGAATGCCCCGTCCGAACGCCGTCAGATGGCCATCAACTCGGTTTCCTTGTGGGCAAGCTGCTTGTCGATCTCGGCTACGTAACGATCGGTGAGCTTCTGCACCTCATCCTGCGCGCGGTGTTCGTCGTCCTCAGAACACTCCTTGTTCTTCAGCATCTCCTTGAGCGTGGCGATGGCGTCGCGACGCAGGTTGCGAACCGCGACTTTGGCGCCTTCGCCCTCACCTTTGACCACCTTGATCAGTTCACGCCGCCTTTCCTCGGTCAGCGGCGGCATCGGCACCCGGATCAGTTCGCCCTGCGCCGAAGGATTAAGCCCCAGGTCCGAATCGCGAATCGCCTTTTCGACCTTGTTCAACATGTTCTTCTCCCACGGCTGCACGCCAAGGGTGCGGGCGTCGATCAAGCTGACGTTGGCGACGGTATTGACGGGTACCAGTGATCCGTAGTACTCGACCTGGACATGGTCGAGCAGCCCGGTGTGCGCCCTGCCGGTCCGCACTTTCGCCAGGTCCGTGCGCAGTGCCTCGATCGATTTCTGCATCTTTCGCTCGGTCTGCTTCTTCACATCTGCAATCGACATCTTCGCCTCCGTCAGGAACAATGGACCAGAGTGCCCTCGTCCTCGCCCAGCGTAACCCGCAGCAAGGCCCCCGGCTTGAAAATCGAGAAGACATTGATCGGCAACTGCTGGTCGCGACAGAGGGCAAAGGCCGTAGCATCCATGACCGCAAGATTCTGCGCGATCGCATCATCGAAGCTGATCCGGTCGTAGCGCCGGGCGGTGGGATCCTTCTTGGGGTCGGCGGCGTAGATACCGTCGACCTTGGTCGCCTTGAGAACGATTTCAGCCCCGATTTCCGCACCGCGCAAGGCCGCGGCAGTATCGGTCGTGAAGAACGGGTTGCCGGTCCCGGCAGCAAAGATCACCGTTCGACCCTGCTCCAGATACCGGATCGCCTTGCCGCGAATGTACGGCTCGACCACCTGCTCGATGTTGAGCGCCGACTGTACACGCGAGACCATGCCGGCCGCGCGCATCGCGTCGTGCAGAGCAAGACCGTTCATCACCGTCGCCAGCATCCCCATGTAATCGGCCTGAGCGCGATCCATGCCGCTGGCGGCCGGGGCAACCCCGCGGAAGATGTTGCCTCCGCCGATCACCACTCCGACCTGTACGCCCAAGTCGACGATACCCTTGATCTCGGCGACGATCCCGGAAATCGTCGGCCGGTTTATTCCGTAGGCATCGCCACCCATGAGCGCCTCGCCCGACAGCTTGAGCAGAATGCGTTTGTATTTCGGCGTCTTGTCGGTCATCGCTGGCAGTCTCCTCGGGTCAGGTCGCTTCGTTGGCGTTGGCGCCTATTTCTGTGCCGCGGCCGCCTGGGCAGCCACTTCGGCAGCGAAGTCGTTGCTGCGCTTGGCCAGCCCCTCGCCGACAACAAAAAGGGAAAACGCGTTCACCGTAGAACCCTTCGCCTTGAGCAACTGGGCGATCGTCTGCTTGCCGTCGTCGGCCTTGACGAAGATCTGCCCGAGCAGGGTGACCTCGTTGATGAACTTCTGCACCGAACCATCGGCGATCTTCTCGATCATCGCTTCCGGCTTGCCCGCTTCGCGCGCCTTCTCGACGGCAATCCGGCGCTCGCTTTCGAGCAGTTCGCTGGCAACACCGGAGGCGTCGAGCGCCTTCGGTTTGGCGGCGGCAATGTGCATGGCCAAGTCCTTGCCCAGTTGATCGTCACCACCCGTCCGATCGACGATGACCCCGATCTTGGCGCCGCCGTGCACGTAGGACGACAGCTTGCCGCTCGCCTGCAGGCGAACGAAACGCCGAATCGACATGTTTTCGCCGATTTTCCCGACCAATGCCGTGCGCGTCGATTCGACCGTGCCGTCACCCATCGGCAGCGCCGCCAAAGCGACGACATCGACCGGATCATGCGCTGCGACGAGCGCGGCGCATTCGGCAGCGAGCTTCAGGAAATCGTCGTTCTTGGCGACGAAGTCGGTTTCACAATTGATCTCGACCATTGCTCCAACCTGCCCGCCGTCCGCCAGATGGATGGCGACGACCCCTTCGGCGGTAATCCGGGTGGCCGCCTTGCTCGCCTTCGACCCCAGCTTTACGCGCAGCAGCTCTTCCGCCTTGGCGAGGTCGCCCGCCGCCTCAGTCAGGGCTCGCTTGCATTCCATCATCGGCGCGTCGGTTCTCTCGCGCAGTTCCTTTACCATGCTTGCGGTGATTTCCGCCATTTCACTCTCCACTTGCCGACCCGGCCGGAAACGCCGGCCGTGCCTCGCTCAACACATTCAAGAAAAAGCAGACTCCATCGGCGACGCCGCGGCCAGCGCGGCCGACCGGTGGCGTCGACGGTCATGCGTCGTCATCCTCCTCGACGAACTCGTCGGCCGAAACGGCTTCCAGGATTTCCTCGACGAACTGGCTACGCCCTTCGAGGATTGCATCAGCAACACCCCGCGCGTACAGGCGGATGGCGCGTGACGAGTCGTCGTTGCCGGGAATCACATAATCGACTCCATCCGGCGAATGATTGGTGTCGACCACGGCCACCACCGGAATACCCAGCTTGTTCGCCTCGGTGATCGCGATCTTGTGGTAGCCGACGTCAACAACGAACAGCGCATCGGGCAGCGACCCCATTTCCTTGATGCCGCCAATCGCCTTGTGCATCTTTTCCAGTTCGCGCGTGATCATCAGCGCTTCCTTCTTGCCGAGGCGATCAAGCGAACCGTCTTCGCACATCACCTCCATTTCCTTCAGGCGCTTGAGCGACAGCTTGATGGTCTTGAAGTTGGTCAGCATGCCACCCAGCCAGCGCTGTTCGACGTACGGACAGTCGCAGCGGACGGCTTCCTCGGCCATGATCTCGCGCGCCTGCCGCTTCGTTCCGACGAACAGGATGGTGCCCTTGTTGGCCGCCAGCCGGCGCACGAAAGCCATCGCCTCGTTGTACTTGGCGAGCGTCTTTTCAAGGTTGACGATATGAATCTTGTTACGCGCGCCGAAAATGTACGGCGCCATCTTGGGATTCCAGAAGCGTGTCTGGTGGCCGAAATGAACGCCGGCCTCGAGCATTTGACGCATCGTTGTGGACATATTTAGGTACTCTCAAGTCAGGGTTGGACCACCATTCGCCCAGCTAACTCCCGCCAATCCGGCAGGCACCCTCGATCAGGCGAATGTGCGTGATGAAGCGAGCCCTCTGGCGACGCTCCGCGCCCATTCAGGCGCAACTTTCTTCTCCGCCGACGCTGGCCAGCAAAAAGCGGCGATACTACCATCAACCGCCACGACATTTCAATTCGGTACGCGTCCGCGTGGTGTAGAGAGCAGGGAATCTTCCCGGTTCGCCGCAAGTGACCTGCCCGGTTCGTCCGCCAGGGCGGCTCGCAGCAGGCGCAAATTGCCTAAGCGCACGGCTTCCTTTATTCTTCGCTCCTCCTTCCCCAGGCGCCGAGGCGCAAACCATGGCCATCCCGATCAAGACCCCACAGAAAATCGAAAAGATGCGCCTGGCTGGCCGCCTCACGGCTGAGGTTCTCGACTTCATCACGCCGCACGTTCGCGCCGGCATCACCACCGGCGAACTGGACCGCCTCTGCCACGACTACATCGTCGAGGTTCAACAGGCGATCCCGGCGCCGCTCAACTACTCGCCGCCTGGCTACCCGCCGTATCCCAAATCGATCTGCACTTCGCTCAACCATCAAGTCTGCCATGGCGTGCCCGGCGACCGGCAACTCAGGAACGGCGACATCGTCAACCTCGATGTCACAGTGATCAAGGACGGCTATCACGGCGACAGTAGCCGCATGTTTCTGGTCGGCGAACCGTCGGTGCTCGCCCGCCGCTTGTGCGAGGTCACTTTCGAATGCCTCTGGCTCGGCATCGCGCAGGTGCGCGCCGGTGCTTCGCTCGGCGACATCGGGCACGCCATCCAGCAGCACGCAGAGAAAGCCGGCTATTCGGTCGTCCGCGAATTCTGCGGGCACGGCATCGGCGAGAAGTTCCACGAAGAACCACAGGTTCTGCACTACGGCAAGCCGCATACGGGCGTCAAGCTTGAGCCCGGAATGGTCTTTACCATCGAACCCATGATCAACGCCGGCAAGGCGGCCATCCGCACAATGGCTGACGGGTGGACGATCGTGACCAAGGACCACAGCCTTTCGGCGCAATGGGAGCACACGGTTCTGGTCACCGAAACGGGTTTTGAGGTGCTCACCGTGTCCGCCGGTACGCGCCCCCAGCCCGACTGGCTAGGTTAGCCGGCGATGTCCGACGATCTGGTCGACCGCCAGGCGCTGCTCAGTAGTTTTCGCAGCCGGCTGCAGGGCGGACAGGCGGCTATCCGCGAAGGTTATCTGACTGATGGCGACGCAGCGCGCCTGCTGACCGATCGCTGCCGCCTGATCGACGAGTGTTTGTGCGCCTTGTGGCAAGGGCTGAAGTTGCCAGCTTCGCTGAGCCTGGTGGCTGTCGGCGGCTACGGCCGGGGAGAGCTTTTTCCCGCTTCGGACGTCGATCTGCTCGTCCTCTTGCCGAGTTCCCCGGATGCCAGTCTGACCGCGCAGCTCGAACAGGCGATTGCCCTGCTCTATGACAGCCGGCTCGATGTGGCGCCCAGCGTGCGCACGGTCGACGAGTGCGTGCAGGCGGCAAGCGGCGATCTGACGATACAGACAGCGCTGCTCGAGACGCGCTTGCTGACCGGTAGCCCAACGCTGTATCACGAGTTCGTGCGTCGACTGCAGGAGACCATTGATCCGCAGGCGTTCTTTGAAGCCAAGCGCAAGGAACAGGAGGAACGCCACCTGCGTTTCCACGATTCCCCCTACAGTCTGGAACCCAACTTCAAGGAGGCGCCCGGTGGCCTACGCGACCTGCAGACTGTCCTCTGGGTGACGCGCGCCGCCGGCTACGGCAACACCTGGCATGACCTGGCCCGACAGGGGTTCCTGACCGCCGAAGAGGAAGAAGTCGTCCTCGATAGCGTCGCGTTCCTGCGCCAGTTGCGCGTTCGCCTGCACCTGCACGTCGGCCGTCGCGAAGACCGACTCCTGTTCGACTACCAGACGACACTCGCCGAGCAGATGGGCTATGTCCCGACACCGACGCGTCGGGCCAGCGAGCGACTCATGCAGGAGTACTATCGAACGGCAAAAAGGGTAACGCAGATCAATGCGATATTGCTGCTCAATGTGGATGCGGCAATGGCCCCGCCCGACCAGCAGGGGGCGCAACGCATCGACGAGCACTTCCAGAACCGCCACGATGTGCTTGACGTGGTCGACGAAGACATCTTCAACCGCAAGCCGGCCCTCCTGCTCGAAGCCTTCCTGGTCATGCAGAAGCATCCCGAGCTGCAAGGCATGTCGGCCCGCACGCTGCGCGCCTTATGGCACGCGCGGACGCTGATTGACGAGCATTTTCGCCGGGATCCGGCGAACCGTGCGTGTTTTCTGCAACTGCTGCAGCAAGACCGTGGCGTCGTACACGAGTTCCGCCGGATGAACCAGTTCGGCATCCTCGGTCGCTACCTGCCGAGTTTCGGCCAGATCGTTGGCCAGATGCAGCACGATCTTTTCCACGTCTACACGGTCGACCAGCACATGCTGCGTGTCCTGCGCAACCTGCGCCGTTTCATGGCTGAGGACTTTACGCACGAATATCCGCTGTGCAGCGAACTGATCCGCGATTTCCCGCGCCCCTGGGTACTCTACATCGCGGCCTTATTTCACGACATCGCGAAGGGCCGTGGCGGCGATCACTCCACCTTGGGTGCGCTCGACGCGGCCGAGTTTTGCGCTCAACACGGTCTCGCCGAGGAGGACAGCGAACTGGTCGTGTGGCTGGTTCGCCAACACCTGCTGATGTCGGCGGTCGCGCAAAAGCAGGACATTGCCGACCCCGAGGTGATCGCATCCTTTGCCGCCGCGGTCAGGGATGAACGACACCTCACCGCGCTTTACCTGTTTACCGTGGCGGATATCCGGGGAACCAGTCCAAAAGTATGGAACAGTTGGAAGGGACAGTTGCTCGAGCAGCTTTTCCGCAGTACTTGCCGAACGCTGCTGTCCGGTGGTCAATTGGCGGTTCGACAAGGGCTGATCGAGGAGCGCCAGCAGGAAGCTCTCCGCTTGCTCCGCTTTTTCGCGCTGCCCGAAGCCGTGCACCAGCGCCTGTGGAAACAGCTCGACGCGGTCTATTTCCTACGCCACTCGCCGGAAGAAATCGCCTGGCACACGCGCGCGCTGCACTACCGGACGGGGATCGAAGACCCGGTGATCAAAGCCCGGGTCAACCCGCATGGCGAAGGACTCGAGGTCCTGGTCTACACGCGCGACCAGACAGATCTCTTCGCACGCCTCGTCGGCTTCTTCAGCCGGGAGGGCTACACCATCGTCGATGCCAAGATACACACGACCCGCCATGGCTACGCCCTCGACAGTTTCATGCTGCTTGATCTCAGTGACCGGGGTAGCGATCGCACCATGATCGCCTATATCGAGCACGAACTGAACGACCGCCTGCGCCGCCGAAATCCACCGGATGCGCCTGGCGGTGGACGCATCTCGCGCCAAGTCAAGCACTTCCCGATGCAGCCGGTAGTCACCATCGAACTGGACGAAAGAGGTCAGCACTACGTCCTGTCGGTAAACGCGGCTGATCGTCCTGGCTTGCTCTATTCGATCGCGACGACGCTCGCCACACACGGCGCCAATCTACACACAGCAAAGATCTCGACGCTGGGCGAACGTGTCGAGGACACCTTTCTGATCAGCGGCGGCGACCTCGCCGACACCGCCAACCGAATCAAGCTGGAGACCGAACTGCTCGAGCAGCTCAAGCTGTGAGGGAAGCAGGCACCGACATGCGGCGGTCAGGGACAAGCATCGACGCAGACCCAGGGTGAGCGAGCAAGGTTGGCAAACCAGCAACAGCACATGTCGGTTTTTTTTACACCCAAATACCTGCACACATCTCCTGCTATTCTGGTTGATCGCTTAAGCCAATGATTTAGGCTTTGATTCATTTGGCCCATTGACGATGGCACAGGATTTGCTATTCTATGATTTAGACAGGGCGCGCCGGCCTGATGCGAAAACGATGGCAAATTGTCGTCGCCGGCGGCAGGGCAGCGCTCAAACGTGAGACTTTTTTTACAGATGACCGACCGCGCGCAGGTTACACTGGCGCTGACTGGGCAGTTGGCGCGCCGCTTCCGGGTGCGCGCAAACCAAGCAGCAGCCTGCCAGCTAGCGTGACGGCAGCCGCCAAACGCGAGGCTGCTGGAACAGGCTGCCAGAGAGGTTCGGGTTTGGTAATACGGCAACGGCAAGCTGAATAACTGGGAGCAGCATTTATGAAAAGTTTGAGGTCGATTGACGAAGCAGGACAGTCGCCGGCATCTTCGCCCACTGAGAGCGATCAAGTCAGTTCGCTAACGACTTCTCCCCCCGATCCAGGTCGACGTCGCTTGGTTCGTGGTGCTGCGGCTGTAGCCCCGTTGGTCTTGACACTGCGTAGCGGCGGTGTGCTGGCAGCAGTCTCGTGCATGGGCGTCAGCCAGATCGCAGCGACGGACGCCAATGGAGATTTCATGGGGAACAGCATCACCGTCGTCGGCGATGCATGCGTCGACACGTTTTCCCAGAATCCTGCCACGTGTCCTGGAACCAGAATCACCGGTGGAACCCTTAGCGGTGTCTCCGTCACCTATCCGGGCATAACGACCGGTTTTTATCGCTGCCAGGGGATGCCGAACCGGACGGTTGCCATCCTCAGCTCAGCCGCCGCGACCTCGCTCGTAAGCTGAGTTCCCGGGTCGTACGAACCGAACCGCCCGCCGGCGTTCGACATCCGTCTGCGTAGCACTACCCGACGCCAAAGCGCATGGGCGATGAGGCACGGGAAGAATTCCTTTGTGTCAGCCGGGCTGCCGCCAGCGGCGGCCTGCTGTGGCGAAGCTGGGACGCCGATCTGTACATCGTCTATCAGCCATCATCAGCCGAAACACACGTCTTCAACGGACCGACTGCTGCCATCCTGCGCACCCTCGATGATCGGCTCCTGACCTTGGATGAGTTGAAGTCACACGTGGAACAGGCGCTCGGAGCCCAGCGCGGCGATCTTGCGGAAGCAGATTTTTTCGCCGCCGTACACCGGCTGGATGAGCTTGGCCTGATCGAGCGCGTACAAGCAGCGGACGACGTGCGGTGATCATTGGCGATCTGGCTCGCCAGGACGTTGCGCAACGGCTGGCGGGCGATGGTCTGGGCATCCGTTTTGGTCCATTCAACATCCGGATTCGCTCCGAACTCGCCAGTTTTGCGGCACTTGCCCATCAGCTCTACGCGCCCTACCCGATTCCTGGAGAGGCAAGTTTCAACGATTTCCACGTCCGCCTTGCCCGACCGCGCGGCCTGCGCCGTTGGTGGCGCCAGCAGGTCTGTTTTGCCGTCGACGGACAGTCGCCGTTCGCACCCTACACCGTCGAGCATGCCTTTCCGGCGCTGGAGTGGGGAATCAACTGGTGTGTCGCAACGCGCTCGCATCACCTGCTGATGCTGCATTCGGCCGTCGTCGAACGGCAAGGCAAGGCGATGCTTTTTCCTGCCTGGCCTGGGCACGGCAAGTCGACGCTGTGCACGGCGCTCATCCACTCGGGCTGGCGCCTGCTCTCCGACGAGTTCGGGCTGGTGCACCCGGCAGACGGAAGCGTCTTGCCGATCCCTCGGCTGATCCCGCTGAAGAACGAGTCGATCGACGTCATCCGCCGTTTCCGGTCCGACGCCGTCATTGGTCCTGCCTTCTACGGCACGCGCAAAGGAACCGTAGCGCACGTCCGACCGCCGCTCGACAGCATCCGGCGAGCAGACGAGCCGGCCCGGCCGCGCTGGCTGGTCTTTCCGCGCTGGCTCGCCGGAGCCGCGCTCAGCCTCACACGAATGCCGAAAAGTCAGGCTTTCCTGATGGTCGCGACCAACTCGTTCAACTACGAGGTGCTCGACGCCACCGCCTTTTCACTCGTCGCCGACATGGTTGATGCCTGCAACTGCTACTCGCTCTGCTATTCCAATCTCGACGAAGCGATCCGCGTGCTCGGCGAGTTGGCGGATGCTGACCAGGGCTAGCGTGGACAGCGCAACGCGACGAGCTCAGCAACTGTTGCTGGACGCGATCAACCAGCCGGCCGACCTCATCCGGCTGTCGGTGGCCGACTGGGAACTGCTCGTGCGCGTCGGACGGCGCGCGCGTCTGCTCGGCCGGATCGAAGCCGATCTTGCCCAACGCGGACTGCTGCACGCCATCCCGACGGGCGCCGCGCAGCACCTGCAGGCCGCGCGTCAGGTCATCACGCATCGGCAGACGCTGATCACCTGGGAAGTCAACCGCATCCTGTGGGCACTCGCCGGCAGCGCTACGCCGCTCATCCTGCTCAAGGGCAGCGGCTACCTGCTGGCCCGGCTGCCACCGGCGCGTGGCCGCGTCTTCGCCGACGTCGACCTGCTCGTGCCCGAGGAGAAGATTGGCGAGATCGAGGAGCAACTGGTCGGACATGGCTGGTTCAAGACCGAGATCGATCCTTACGACGACCGCTACTACCGCGTCTGGATGCACGAGATTCCACCGCTGCGGCACAGCGAACGGGGGACCGAAATCGATCTTCATCATCGCCTGCTGCCACGCACCAGCCGCCTCCCGTCGAGCCCTGAATTACTGCTTGCTGCCGCTCAGCCGCTCGCCGACCCGCGTCTGCGCGTTCTCGCACCACCGGACATGGTCCTGCATGCGCTCGTCCATCTGTTTCTCGAAGGAGATCCGGACGAAGGGCTGCGCCTGCGCGATCTGCTCGATGTACATGATCTGCTGTGCCACTTCGCGCAACAGACAGACTTCTGGGCCGACCTGGTAGCGCGCGCCGGCGCGCTCGGCTTCCGGCGGCCACTGTTCTACGGCCTGCGCTACGCCCAGCGGCTGTTCGCCACGCCGGTTCCGACGAGCGTCGTCCAGCAGCTTGCACCGACAGCCCCGCCGCGCCCGCTGCTCGCCCTGATGGATCGCCTGATTCCGCTCGCTTTGCTGCCGGAACACCCCGATCGCCCGCGCGGACGGGCGACCCTGGCCCGCTGGCTGATCTACATTCGCGCCCACTGGTTGCGCATGCCGCCAGGCTTGCTCACCCGACACCTGTCGCACAAGGCCTGGCTGCGCCTGCGCGGCGTGCGCAAACGCGTCGATCTGGCGCAACTCGATCTCAGGCAGCAATAGCTTCCGCCAGCGTAGCGACTTGGCGGTAAACCTGACGGGAAACCGGAAACACGCGGCAACACCTGCGGCGATGCACGGTATACTGTTCTTAACAACAGTTACCCAAAATGGCCGCCGATCCTCCGCCCTACGCCGAACTTCATTGCTGCTCGAACTTTTCCTTTCTGCGCGGTGCCTCGCACCCGGAGGAACTGGTCGAACGGGCGCAGGCGCTCGGCTACAGCGCGCTGGCGATCACCGATGAAGCATCGCTGGCCGGCATCGTGCGCGCGCACAAGGCCGCCACCGGCAGCCTGCGGTTGATCGTCGGCGCCGAGTTTCGGCTCGCCGACGAAGGCGCCGCCGGCTGCCGGCTCGTCCTGCTCGCCGAGAATCGCGCCGGCTATGGCGATCTGGCCGAACTGATCAGCCGAGCGCGGAGGCGCTCGGCCAAAGGCGCCTACCAGCTCTACCGCAGCGATCTGGAAAGCCCTGACGGGGCAGTTTGCGGCAAGCTGCTGGCGAATTGTCTGGCGCTCTGGGTGCCCGCCGCCGAGACCACGGCCGACGACGGGCGATGGCTGGCACGCTGTTTTCCCGGGCGCGCCTGGCTGGCGATCGAGTTGCACTGCGGACCGAACGACGCGGCGCTGCTCGAGCGACGGCTGGCCCTGGCCGCTGCCTGCGGCCTGCCGGCGGTCGCGGCTGGCGATGTACACATGCATCTGCGCAGCCGCCGTCCGCTGCAGGACACGCTGACCGCAACCCGCCTCAACACCACCGTATTCGCCGCCGGCAACGCCCTGTTTGCCAACGGTGAGCGGCACCTGCGCCCGCGCCGACAACTGGCCCGCATCTACCCGCCCGAACTGCTTGCCGAAACCCTGGTCGTCGCCGAGCGTTGCCGCTTTTCGCTCACCGAGTTGCGCTACGAATACCCGGACGAGGTCGCTCCCGACGGCCAGACGGCGGCGGCCTTTCTGCGCGCCGAGGTCAACCGAGGCTTGACCCTGCGCTATCCGGCGGGCGCGCCGGCAAGCGTCGTCGAGCGCGTCGAGCATGAACTCGCGCTGATCGGCGAACTCGCCTACGAAGCCTACTTCCTGACCGTGTACGACCTGGTGAACTTCGCCCGCCAACGCAACATCCTCTGCCAGGGGCGCGGCTCGGCTGCCAACTCGGCGGTCTGTTACTGCCTCGGCATCACGGAAGTCGACCCTGCCCGCTCGAACCTGCTTTTCGAGCGCTTCATTTCGCGCGAGCGCGGCGAACCACCGGACATCGACGTCGATTTCGAGCATGAACGGCGCGAGGAGGTCATTCAGTATCTGTACGCACGCTATGGACGCAGCCGCGCGGCGCTGACCGCCACCGTCATCACCTATCGGACGCGCAGTGCCTTACGCGATGTCGGCCGTGCTCTCGGCTTCGGACGGGCGCAGATCGACGCTTTGACCGCCTCGCTCGCCTGGTGGGACAAACGCGAACAACTCCCCGAGCGCCTGCGCGCGGTCGGCCTCGACCCGAGCGCGCCGCGCGTCGCCAAATGGCTGGCGCTGGCCGACGCGCTGCGTGGCTTTCCGCGCCATCTCTCGCAGCACGTCGGTGGTTTCGTCATTTCGCGCGGCCCGCTGGCGCGTCTCGTACCGATCGAAAATGCCGCCATGGCCGAACGCACGGTCATCCAGTGGGACAAGGACGATCTCGACGCGCTCGGCCTGTTGAAGATCGACCTTCTCGCCCTCGGCATGCTCTCGGCCATCCATCGCGCGCTCGACCTGATCGGCTGCCGCCTGGCGGACGTCCCGGCCGAAGACCCGGCAGTCTATGACATGATCTGCGCGGCCGACACGATGGGCGTTTTCCAGATCGAATCGCGCGCGCAGATGGCCATGCTGCCGCGCCTGAAGCCGCGCAACTTCTACGATCTGGTGATTGAAGTCGCGCTGGTCAGGCCGGGACCGATCCAGGGCGACATGGTCCATCCCTATCTGCGCCGCCGGCACGGCGAGGAAGCGATCGAAGCGATGCGTCCGGAAATCGCCGCCGTCCTCGCGCGGACCTGCGGCGTGCCGATCTTTCAGGAACAGGTGATGCAACTGGCAGTCGTCGCCGCCGGCTTCACGCCCGGCGAAGCCGACCAGTTGCGCCGGGCAATGGCCGCCTGGCGACGCAAGGGCGGCCTGCAGACGTTCGAGGAAAAGCTCATCGCGGGCATGCGCCGGCGCGGTCACGACCAAGCTTTCGCGCAGCGTATCTTCGCCCAGATCAAGGGTTTCGGCGAATACGGCTTCCCCGAATCGCACGCCGCCTCGTTCGCACTGCTGGTTTACGTTTCCGCCTGGCTCAAGTGCCACCACCCGGCGGCCTTCCTCTGCGCCCTGCTCAACAGCCAGCCGCTCGGCTTCTACTCGCCTTCACAGCTCATTCAGGATGCTCGCCGGCACGGCGTCGAGCTGCGCCCGGCGACGATTGGCCTCAGTTTCTGGGAGGCCCGGCTGGAAGCGGCGCGGACGCACGCGAGCAGCGGACAGCCCGCCGTCCGCCTCGGTCTGGCGAGCATTTCGGGCCTGGCACAGGACGGCGTCCGGCGGCTGGTCGAAGCCCGCCGACAGCAGCCCTTCAGCAGCCTGGCCGATCTGGCGACGCGCGCGCAGACCAGCCGGCGCGACCTCGAGCTCCTTGCCGCCGCCGGCGCTCTCGCCGACCTCGCCGGGCACCGCCGACAAGCCGCCTGGGCGGCGGCCGGCGTTTCCCCGACGATCGATCTGCTGAGCGATGTTCCGCTGCGCGAGACTGCCGCTGTCCTCGCCGCACCCTCGGAAGGCGAAGACCTGGTAGCCGACTACGCCGGGATGAAACTCACCCTCGGTCGCCACCCGCTGGCGCTTTTGCGCACCCGGCTTGCCGCGCAGCGTTTCGTCGCCGCCGAGCAATTGCACCAGGCGGCCGACCGCCAGCTCGTCCGCGCTGCCGGTATCGTCACCTGCCGGCAACGGCCGGGGACGGCGAGCGGCATCGTTTTCGTCACACTGGAAGACGAAACCGGGCTGGCCAACATCGTCGTACACGCGTGGCTGGTCGACCGGCAGCGTCGCGAGCTGCTCGGCGCCCGTTTGCTCGGGGTCTTTGGCCAGATCCAGCGCGCTGGCGAAGTCGTCCATCTGGTCGCCAAGCGTCTGGTCGACCTGAGTGCACTGCTCGGCCAATTGTCGGTGCACAGCCGCAATTTCCACTGAACCGCGGCGGCCACGACGCCGCCCCGCAGCGCCCCTCGCCCACCCGGCTGTTCGATCGCCGGCCGTCTTCCGTGCATCATTTCACGGACGATCCTATACTGGCTGAGGTACGATGAAAGTTCCTGTCCTTTGCCTTTGACCTCGACTTTGGGCTGCGCCGCGCCCGAGCAGACGCAGCGGACGCCCTTTGACCGGGAACGCTCTGGGAACCTTGAACATGGATACCCTGAAGGAGAAAACCAGAATTCTGATCGTCGAGGACGAGGCGATCATCGCCATGGATCTCAGTCAGCGGCTGGAGATTTTCGGCTATGCGGTGACCGGCATCGCGGCCAGCGGCGACCAGGCTCTGCGCCTGTGCTACGACATCCAGCCCGATCTGGTGATGATGGACATCGTGATTCGTGGCGACAAGGACGGCATCGAAACCGCCGCGCTGATCCGCGGCCGGCACGACATTCCGGTCGTCTATCTGACCGCGTACAGCGACCTGTCCACCCTGCAGCGAGCGCGCGAAACGCTGCCCTACGGTTACCTGGTCAAGCCCTTTCGACCGGACGACGCGCGCGCCACGATCGAAGTCGCTCTCGTCAAACACCGCATGGAACGGCAGTTGCGCCAGAACGAACGCTGGTTCGCCAAGACGCTGCACTGCGTCAGCGACGGCGTGGTGGCGACCAACGAGCACGGCGCCTTGCGTTTGTTGAACTCGGTGGCTCGGCAACTGCTCGGCGTCGACGAGGAAGCCGTGCTCGGCGCGCCGATTGGCAGTGTGCTTCGACTGGTCGACGAGCATACGCAGCAGGCGATCGACGAACCCGCGCAAACCGTGCTTGCCACGCGCATAGCGCTGACGCAGAACAGCACGGCGCTGGTGATCGCCGCTGACGGCCGGGAAACGGTGGTCGAGTACAACGCCGCGCCGATCCTGGACAACGACAATGCGCTGCTCGGCGCGGTCATCGTCCTGCGCGACATCAGCCATCGCCGGAAAGTCGAGCGTGCCCTGGCCGAAAGCGAGGAGCGCTTTCACTCGGCGTTCGATTTTGCCGCAATCGGCATGGCCTTGGTCGCCCTCGACGGCCGCTTCCTGCAACTGAACGACGCCGCATGCGCCATCTTCGGGCTGTCGCCGAGCGCCGCGCGCTGCGTCACGCTGCAGTCGGTCTGCCACCACGACGACTGCGAGCATCTGAATAATCAAATCTACGATCTGATCACTGGCGGCGCTCCGTCGTTTCAGACCGAAATCCGGTTTGTTCATCCGGACTCGCAGATCACCTGGGCCATGCAGTCGGTCTCGCTGGTCAGCGATGGCGGGGCACCGCTCTATTTCATCGTTCAGGTACAGGACATCACCGCGCGCCGTTCGGCCGAGGCGCAACTGGTCTACCTGTCGCAGTTCGACCACCTGACCGGATTGCACAACCGGACGCATCTGACGCGCATGCTCGAGAAGTCGCTGGCAATGAGCCGGCAACACGGCCTCGGCGTGGCCGTGATGTTCATCGATCTGGATAATTTCAAGCTGGTCAACGACACGCTCGGGCATGCCGCAGGCGATGCCCTGCTCAAGGAAGCGGCCAGGCGGCTGCGCACCGCGGTCCGCGAGTCGGACATGGTCGGGCGCATCGGCGGCGACGAGTTCGTCATCGTGCTGACCGGAATCGACAAGGCGGAAACGGCACAACGCGTCGCCAGCAATCTGCTGCAGGCGATGGAGCGGCCGGCGCAGATCGGCGAAGAAGAAGTCTGGTTGACGATCAGCATCGGCGTCAGTCTGTTTCCGAACGACGCGAGTACCGCCGAGCGCCTGCTGGCGGCTGCCGACAACGCCATGTATCGCGCCAAGGAACTGGGCAAGAACGGCTGCGCGTTCTTTTCCGCCGAGTGGAGCGAACAGGCCACCGGCCGCATTCTGCTCGAAACCAACATCCGCCGGGCGCTTGCCGGCGAGCAGTTCGAGCTGCACTATCAACCGATCTACACGACCAGCGGCAAACTGCACGCCGTCGAAGCCCTGGTCCGCTGGCGCGATCCCAAGCTGGGCCTGGTTTATCCGGGTGAATTCATCCCGACGGCGGAGAACTCGGGCCTCATCGTACCGCTCGGTCAATGGGTGCTCGACGCCGCGTGCAAGCAGTTGCGCACCTGGCACGACGGCGGAGCGCCCGACCTCTACATGGCGGTCAATCTTTCCGGTCGCCAGTTCCGCGACCCCAAGCTGCTCTACATCGTCGAGGCGACGATCGCCGAAAGCGGGATCAATCCCAAGCGTCTGGAGCTCGAACTGACCGAATCGGCGATCATGCAGCAGCCCGAAAAGGCGAGCTCGACACTGCGCGACCTGTGCAACATGGGCTTGCGGATCTCGGTCGATGACTTCGGAACCGGCTATTCGAGCCTGAACTATCTGAAGCGCTTTCCGATCCACAACCTGAAGATCGACCGCTCGTTCATCAGCGGCTTGCCGGGCGACCGCGAAAATGCGGCCATCGTCTCGGCCATCATCACGATGAGCCATGCGCTCGGCCTGCGGGTCATCGCCGAAGGCGTCGAAACGCAAGCGCAGCTCGACTGGTTGCGCGAGCAGGCGTGTGATCTGATCCAAGGCCACTTCTTCAGCCGGGCGAGCGATCCGCTCGATCTCGCACCACTGCTCGCCGCCGGCGAGCATCGAGCCAGCACCTGACCCGACCATGGCCGATTACGTCGATTGGGATCCCGGCGTCACCGTCGGCGTCGAGGAAATCGACCTCGAACACCGCACCTTCGTCGCCCTGATCAACCGTCTCGAAAGCGTCAAGACCGACCGCGCGCTGGCGCCGCGCGTGCTGCAGGAACTGATCAAGTACGTTGCCTTCCATTTTCAGAGCGAAGAAAACATCTTTTTCGAAAACGGCTATCCCGAACTTGAAGCGCACCGTGTCCTGCATCTGGCGCTGCTCGAAAAGCTGAACATCGTCCTGATGGAGTTGCGCTCCGGGCAGATCGACTTCGACGAGTTGCTCGCGTTCTTTCGCGAGTGGTATCTGAACCACACGGCGAAGGAGGACCGCCGCTTTGCCGCGTTCCTGGCACACACGGCCGAAGCCAGCACGGCCGATGAGCAGCGCACGCCGACCGCTACCCGCTCGCCGACGGCACCCGCCAGCCCACCGCCGCTGACCCGCGTTCCGACCGCCTGGCTGCACGACATGCTGGCAGCCAGCGTCCGCCTGCACAGCGATCGGGTGCTCGAGTTGGCAGCCGCCCTGCAGGCGGCCGATGCTACGGTCGCCGACTGGGCGAGCGCGCGGGCGGCCGACTTCGACTACCCGGAAATCGCCGCGGCGCTGCGCTCGGAACTCGCCAGGCGAGCAAGCGAGCCCCGATGAACGGGCGGCGATGACTCCGGTTCCGGCGAACATTCTGCTCCTGGACGACTTGCGCGACAGCCTCCGGCAGTCGGCCCGCCTGCTCGCGGCGCATGGTTATCGCCCGCGGCCAACGCTCAGCGCGACGGCCGCGCTGGCCGCCGCGGCGGCCGAGCCGCCTGATCTGATCCTCCTCAAGCCACAACTGGCGACCGGCATCGACGGCTACGAGGTGTGCGCTCGTCTGAAGGCGGAGCCCTCGACGGTCGACATCCCGGTGATCTTCGTCAGCGCATCAGAAGCCGCTTTCGACAAGGTACGGGCATTCTCCTGCGGCGGCGCCGATTTCGTCGGCAAGCCCTTCGAACCCGAGGAACTGCTGGCGCGCATCGCACTGCATCTGCGCCTGCACCGCCTGCAGAGCGAAGTGGCGACGCACAACTGGCACCTGCAAAGCGAGGTGCAGCGGCGCACCGCCGACCTGCTGCAGGCCAACGCCGAACTTAAGCAGATGATCGCCGAAAATGCCCGCACCGAGCAGGCGCTCAAGGAAAGCGAGCACCGCTTCCGCATCGTCATGCAGAATTCGCCGATCGTCATCTACGTCCTCGACCAGCAGGGCATTTTTCGGCTGGCCGAGGGGCTGGCGCTGACCCAGTTGGGTTTGCAGCCGGGCGAAGTCGTCGGGCGCTCGGCGTTCGAGGTCTTTGCCGACTACCCGGCGGTGCTTGCCGACCTGCGTTGCGTCCTCAGCGGGCGCCTGCGGCGAACCGAGAGCCAGATCGGCGAGACCGTCTTCGAGACCGTGTACTCACCCTACCTCGGCCTCGACGGCGAGGTCAACGGCGTCATCGGTGTTGCCGTCGACACCACTGAGCGCACCCGAGCGCGCGCCCGACTGCAGGCTTCCGTGCGCGAGAAGGAAGTCCTGCTGAAAGAGATCTACCACCGGGTCAAGAACAATCTGCAGGTCGTCGTCAGCCTGCTCAGCATGCAGGGCCAGGGTGTGGCCGACACGGCCGTGCGCGAGCGTTTTGCCGAAAGCGCCGACCGGGTGCGCGCCATGGTGCTGGTTCACGAGCAGTTGTACCGCTCAGCCGATCTCGCCAGCATCGCTTTCGACCGCTATCTGGAGCAACTGATCGAGCAGTTGGCGCACCAGTTCGCGCGACCGAAGGTGTGCATCGTCAAGCGCCTGCAAACGCTTACCCTGGGGCTGGATACGGCGATCCCCTGTGGCTTGCTGATCAACGAGCTGATCAGCAATGCCTTCAAGCACGCCTTCCCCGATCGGGAGAGCGGCCGCATCGAGCTCGAGTTGCGGCGCAACGACGATGCAACGATCTCCATCGTCGTCGCCGATGACGGCATCGGCCTGCCGGAGAACTTTTCGCCGCAGCACGGCACGAGTCTCGGCTGGCGGCTGGTCAACGGACTGGTCAACCAGATCGAAGGTACGCTCTCCTTCCATCGGCAGGGCGGGTTGCGCATCGAGGTCTGTTTTGCCGAAGAAAACCGCGAAACGAGTCGCTACCGCGACGGCCTGTGATCAGCCAGCACCGTATAATGATGGACTCGTAACGCCGGAAAAGGAGAGCAGGCGATGGCGGATCTGAGGGGCATGGGTCACGCGGTGCAGCGAGCGAACCGCGCCGTAGTTACCGCGTCGAACGCGCGCTACAAGAGACGCGCAGCGTGCGCTGCCGACAAAATCTCGTCAGCCCGCGGAATCGGGCGGCGAAGCGCTTAGCGCACGACCACCAGGAATCAGCACCATGACTACCCAGACCCCTGACGAAATTCTCGTCGTCGACGACACGCCGGCCAATCTGAAGCTGTTGAGCATGCTCCTTGCCGAGCAAGGCTACCGCGTTCGCCCAGCTTCGAACGGCGTCCTCGCCTTGCGTTCGGTTGCCGCGAAAGCGCCGGATCTGATCCTGCTCGACATCCGCATGCCCGACATGGACGGCTACACGCTCTGCCGGCAGATCAAGGCTGATCCACGTCTGGCGCCGATTCCGGTAATCTTCATCAGCGCGCTGAATGAGACGGCCGACAAGATCCAGGGGTTTTCCGTCGGCGGCGTCGATTACCTGACCAAACCGTTCGAGCCGGCCGAGGTGCTGGCGCGCGTGCGCACGCACCTCGACCTGTGGCGCCTGCAGCGTCGGCAGGCGCAGGTTCAAAGCGAGCTCGAACTGCGCGTACGGGAGCGCACCACTGAACTGGCGCAAGCCAATCGTGCCTTGCAACTGAGTGAGGAACGCCTGCGCCTGGTCATCGAAGCGACCAGCGACGGCGTCTGGGACTGGGACGTCCACAACCAGTCGCTGTTCCTCAGCGATCGCTGGTACGCCATGCTCGGCTACGCTCCTGGCGAGTTCGTAGCCACCCGCCAGAGCTGGAGCGAGCGCGTGCATCCGGACGATTTGCCGATGGTCGAGGCTAACCTGCAGCGCCATCTTGACGGCGAGCTGCCCGAGTATGACGTCGAGTACCGCATGCTCCACCGCTCGGGTGATTGGCACTGGGTGCAGGCGCGCGGCAAGGTGGTCAGCCGCGCCGCCGACGGGCAACCGCTACGCATGCTCGGGACGCACGCCGATATCGCCGGGCGCAAGCGCGCCGAAGCGCGTATCCAGGCCTCGCTGCGCGAGAAGGAAGTTCTGCTGCGCGAGATTTTTCATCGCGTAAAGAACAACCTGCAGGTCGTCGGCGGCCTGCTCAACATGCAGGCGAACGAAATCGGCGACGCGGCGACAAAAGCCATTTTCACGCAGAGCGCCGATCGTGTGCGCGCCATGGTCTTGGTACACGAACAGCTTTACCAGTCTGAGGACTTGTCCAGCATCGCCTTCGACAGCTTTCTCGAGCAGCTCATCAGCTACCTGGCGCAGCAACTGTGTACGCCCGGAGTTACCATTGAACGCCACCTGGCACCGATCGTTCTTGGGCTGGAAACGGCGATTCCCTGCGGACTGGTGGTCAACGAACTGGTCACCAATGCCTTCAAGCACGCCTTTCCGAAGGGCCAGAGCGGGACAGTCGTGGTTGAATTGTGGGAAGACGAGGAGCAGCGAGTTTGCCTGGCAGTGACCGACGACGGCGTCGGACTGCCCGCCAGTTTCTCCTTGCAACGCGGCAAGACGCTGGGTTCGCAACTGATGGCCGGACTGGTCAATCAGATCGAAGGCGAGCTGCACGTGCGGCCGGGCCCGGGTACGCGCGTCGAGCTCGCGTTCAAGGCGCAGCATGCGGAAGCCCGCCGCTACCAGACCAGCCTTTCCTGAACGACGCTGGCGCCCGCGATCGACGGCAAGCAGACGCCGACGCGGATCGCCGAGGCCTGGCAGAATGTCGCCGACGAGCAGCACACCGGTCGACCCGGCGGCAGCTCGGGCACAGCGACCGCATCACGCGTGCAGCAAGGCGATAAGCTCCTCGAATTGAAACTCTTCAAGCATCGCGGCGATATGCCGGGCGAGGTGGGGATGATCGTCCGCAACTCGGGCGAGTAAGGCGCCGACCTCGCTCGTGTTCAGTTCCTCGGCCGCCTTGCGCAAGGCATCCCTGATCTCGTCGGAGAGGGTGGCGATCTCTGCGACCAGATCTGTCGGCGAAATGACGACTGCCGCCGCTTTCTGCTGCTCGGTACTCTCACGCTGAAAACATAGCCCGAGCTGTTCTTCCAGCGCCGCAAACAGTTCATCCCGCCGCACCGGCTTGACCAGAAAGCCGCTGCTTCCCGCGGCGATTGCCTCGCTGCGCTGCTCTCCCAGCACATTCGCCGTACACATCAGGATCGGCGGCGCCTTCTCGCCTTGCTCGGCGCGGATCTGCTGCATCGCCGCCAAGCCGTCGAGTTCGGGCATACGCCAGTCCATCAGGATGAGCTGCGGGCAGAAGCTCGCCGTGCGCGCGATCGCATCCATACCGTCGACGGCTTCCGCCAGGGCGAAGCCGAGCGGTGCGAGGATTTGCACCAGAAGTCGGCGCGCGTCCGGGTCGTCGTCTACGATCAGAATGCGCTTGCCGCGATCGGCTTCCGCGAGGCCGATCACCGCGCCCTTGCTGGCCGGCACTTCGACAGCGTCCGTCGCCAGTTGCGCGACCAGCGTAAAGCGGAAGACCGAGCCCTCGCCCAAGGTCGACTCGACCGTGAGTTCGGCGCCCATCATGCTCAGGTAGCGCTGGGTGATGGCCAGACCCAAGCCGGTACCGGCGCCAATGGCATGCGTCACGATCTGCGTGAACGGTTCGAAGATCCGCCGCTGATCGGCGAGCGCAATACCGATTCCAGTGTCACGCACGGCGAATTCGATGCGCACCGCGCCTTCAGTCGCCGGGTCACCGCGAACCTCCAGCACGACGCTCCCCTGTCGCGTGAACTTGATCGCATTACCCAACAGATTGAGCAGCACCTGACGCAGCTTGGTGGCGTCGACGCGCACCACCGCCGGAATCGTTTCGACCTGCGCCAGCAGCGTCAAACCGGCCTGCTCGGCGCGCGGCAGCAAGAGCTTGATGACTTCATCGAGCAGTAGCCCAAGGTCGGTCGCTTCGTCGACGACTTCGACGCGCCCGGCCTCGATCTTCGAGAAATCGAGAATCTCGTTGATCAAGGCCAGCAGATGATTTCCCGAGCGATAAATGATCTCCAGATTCTTCCGGTCTTCCGGGCCGATCGTCGCCGAGCGGGCGACGACCTCGGAAAACCCGATGATGGCATTGAGCGGCGTCCGCAACTCGTGGCTCATGTTGGCCAGAAAGATGCTTTTCGTGCGATTCGCGGCTTCCGCCTGACTCAAGGCGATGCTCAACGAGCGCTCCTGCCGACGCAGTTGCCGGACCACGTCGGCGAGGCGGTTTTCGCGCGCGTGCAGCACCTGATAGAAGCGGACTCGCGAGAGGAGAAGATTGTCTTCCAGCGGCTTCGTCAGATAGTCGACGGCACCAATGGCGAAGCCACGTTCGATGAACTCCTTGGCCTTGAAGACGGCAGTCAGAAAAATGATCGGAATGTTGCGCGTGCGCTCGGTCATCAGCAGATGACGGGCAGTTTCGAAACCGTCCATACCGGGCATCTGGATGTCGAGCAGGATCAGATGAATGTCGCGCGTCACCGTATGCATCAGCGCTTCCTCTCCGGCCGCCGCCTCGATCACCTCGGTTTCCGGCAGGCGGGACAGGAGAACACGCAGCGCAAAGCGGTTGTTGGCGTTGTCATCAACGACGAGGATGACGAAGTCGTCAGTCATGGCGAGCAGTCCCATGAAAACGGTAAATCTGGGCATCGCCGAAGTGCGGGACGAAGCCCTCTTCGCGCGCCGTCTGGATCAGTCCGTCACGCGGACCAAGAACGAGAAAGCCATCCGGATGCAAGGAGCGGGCAAACAGGCGCAACACCCTTCTTTGCACGTCACGATCGAAGTAGATCATCACGTTGCGACACACGATAAGCTGAAATTCGTTGAAGACACCTTCCGTGACGAGCGAGTGCCGGTGGAAAAGCACCGCCTCGCGCACGCGCTGGCGTATCTTCAGGTAGCGGCTGCCTTGCTCGACGTACGCCGCGAAATCCCCTACCCCGCCACTGGCGAGATAGTCGGCGCGGCTGCTCGGCAAGGATTCCGTCGGGAACAGGCCGCTCCCCGCCAGATCGAGCAGGTGATCGTTGATGTCGGTAGCAAAGAGGCGGGTACGCGCCAGCAAGCCGAGCTCGTCGAGCAGGATCGCGAGCGAATACGCCTCCTCGCCGGTGGCGCAACCGGCCGACCACACCTTGAGCACCGAGAAACTGGCCAGATACGGCAAGACCTCGTCGCGCAGCAGGCGAAACTGTTCGGGATGACGAAAAAAACCCGTCACCCCGACCGAGATTTCAGCCACCATCCGTTCGATCAGCGGCCGCTGTGAGAGAACTGCCCGCTGAAAATCGGCGAAACCCGGCAAGCCGAAGCGGCCCATCAGGTTCTTGATCCGCCGGGTCAGGCTATCGCGCTGGTAGCCGCGAAAGTCGTATGCGTACTGCCGCCAGAGCGCCTCCAGAAAAAGATCGAGCAGTTCGTCGCTGGGCTCGGCCTGCGGCCCGACAACCGCCGCCGCCGCAACGCTGGCGATCGCCGGGCATTTCATCACCTGGTCAAAGTGTCCGGCATGCCGCGCGGCATCCGGCAAGACGCGCGCATCCCCACAATCGTCACCGTCC
>WBZM01000652.1_pt1 | contig 44782 bp, 31 predicted proteins | sample 5204271 | NCBI WGS metagenome assembly WBZM01 (sample SAMN12344346, study PRJNA552823) | activated sludge metagenome | biome: Activated sludge suspended growth; feature: Nitrification reactor; material: Wastewater; isolation source: activated sludge from nitrification reactor of wastewater... | reverse complement strand
ACTCTTCACCCTACACGAATCCAACAGCTTTCATCTTGCGAGTTCTCATCTCTTTGCGGCCCCCTCGCGAAGACCGCACCAGATCAAGAACTCACACCTATCGGTTGTCCAATTTTTAAAGAACTGGTTGCGGGGACAGGATTTGAACCTGTGACCTTCGGGTTATGAGCCCGACGAGCTGCCAGACTGCTCCACCCCGCGTTATTGATGAGCGCCTGCTAAGGCTTCATCAGCTTCGCTACCACCACCTTCTTAACCACTTGGAAGTTCTCGTGCAGCGAAGGAGAAGAATTTTAGCAAGCCTGAAGGCCCCGGTCAACAAGTTCGCTGACCTTCGCCGATCGCGGTAGCCTGAAGCCGTCCTTGCCTTATCGCTTGTTCAGACGATCCAGGTTCTCGTCCACCTGACGAAGCAAAGGCGCGACGCCAGCGCTAGCGACTTCGGCTGGATACGCGGCAAGCTGCCAGAAGCTGGTGACCAAGTCGCCCACGGCGTCGGCAAGGCCTTGCGTCTGCTCGATTATTTCCTCGTGACTACGGCTTGCGACAAGTGCCGATGCGGCGCGCATGCACCCCAGCAGTGCTTCCCCGGTTTGCGCGGCGAACCTGGCCGTCTGAACGGGTAGCGTGCTGGCCATCGCAGCGGCGCACTCGATGGGTACGGACACTTTTTCCAAGTTCATCTGGGCCACCTCGGCCCAGTAGGCTGCGGCCACTGGGTTGCTCCGCAGCAGCCGGCGATAGCGCAAGCTGACGACATCGCTCGCCGCTACCATCAGCTTGCTGCTCTGCCGCCCGAGACGCGTCCACTGATAGACCGGTGCCAGCAGCCGGTCACGCAACTGTTCTCGATTCAATCTGCTTTCTCCGTAGGAAACGGGCTGCTGCACGCCATCCGCATCGGCAGCCACGGTTTATGTCGCGGCGTCGCGTTCCGCCGCCGCCTGGTGATCACAAACAGCGCGCTGCAAGATCAAAGTCGATACCCTGCACCATAGGCAGTTCGGAACGCGCCACATGAAACAGGACAAACGCCCTTCTCCGTGGACTCGAGCCTGCCAATTCGGCAAGCGAAAACCTGACATCCGCCACTGGACCGCTGTCGTCAGCACCGACGACGACGTTCATCGTGTTGAGTCGCAGCTCGCGCTGCTCGACACGCAGGTAGCGCTGCGGATTGTCGAGTACTTGGATCAGGCAATCGAGTTCTGCTTCCAAGGCAGACTCGCCCCCACCGATAGCAGCCAACTGCTGCTCGTTCTCAACCAACTTCGCTTCCAGCGTCGCCTGCTCGCTGTTGCCGGGTAGGCCCGCGTCAAACATCGACCCGAGACCGGGTCCCTGCTGTCGCAGCAAACGCAGCCGTGCCCCGATCAGCGCCCGATTGGCCTGGAGTTCCTGCCGCTCGACGCGGTCCTCGCCGATCTCCGACAAGGCTTCGGCGAGAAGAAATTCGTAGGCTTGTGCACCGACCAGTCGGTGCAGTCGAGACTCGTCGCGACTACATAGATGCGCCCTATGATCAGAAAAACTGATGCTGGTCTGCACGACATCACGCTGCACAATTGTGCCCTGCAGTGCGATCCCCAGGCTGCGTTGCTCGTTCAAGGCCATTCCAAGGACCAGGTACGCTGCGTCGAGCTCGGGAAACTTGGCGAAGACGGTACGCAGGTTTTGCGAGCGGCCAAGCATTGCTGGAATATCGGAAGGCGCGACAAAGAACGCACGCAGGGCGGCATCGCTCGACCATGCAGCGGCGGAAATGGGTCGCGCCGGGGGCAGTCCGCGCAACACCTCGGTCAAGAAGATCACCGTACGCCGCACCGCCGGGATCAGTCGGCTGTGGCAGTCCGGCAGCACCCGCAAGCGGGGATTGGTCAGGGCAATCGCCTTTTCCGCCGCCCGCTGCACGGTGTCTTCCGAGACACCGTCCGCATCGAACTGGGCAGCTCGATTCTTGAACCAATCCAGGATCCCCATGCCGGCCAGTCCTATTCGAGTGGATGACGACGAACGATCGTCTCGCGCCTTTCGGGTCCGGTCGATACGACGTGGATCGGCACCTCACACAGCTCTTCGACGCGTGTGAGGTAAGCCCGCGCTGCCGCCGGCAGCGCTTCCAGCGTGTTCGCTCCCGCCGTCGAGACCAACCACCCAGGCATGCTCTCGACGATCGGCTCACAGCCAGCGACCTCATCCGCCCCCATCGGCAACAGGTCGATGTTGTTCCCGTCCAGCCGATAGCCGGTACAGATGCGAATTTCAGACAAGCCGTCGAGCACGTCCAGCTTCGTGACACAAAGTCCGGTGACGCCGTTGATCTGGATCGATCGCTTCAAGGCAGCCGTGTCCAACCAGCCGCAACGACGCTTCCGTCCGGTAACCGTACCGAACTCGCGGCCCTTCTGCGACATCTGATAGCCGGCCGTGCCTTCCCTTTCGATATCCAGTTCGCTTGGAAAGGGTCCACCGCCGACCCGTGTCGAGTACGCCTTGGTAATTCCCAGCACGTAATGCAGCATTCCCGGGCCGACTCCGGATCCGGCAGCCGCCTGTCCGGCAACGCAGTTGGACGATGTGACGAACGGATACGTACCGTGGTCGATGTCGAGCAACGCTCCCTGGGCGCCTTCGAACAGCAGGTTGTGACCCGCCTTGTTGAGCGCGTGCAAGGCTGCCGAAACGTCGCCGACAAGCGGTTTGATCTGCTCGGCGTCGGCCATCGCCTCGGCCAGGATGGCCTCGTAGTCGACCGCTTGCGCGTTCAGGTAATGGGTCAGGACGAAGTTGTGGTAAGCGAGATTTTCCTTCAGCTTCTCGGCAAAACGGCCGGGATAGAACAGGTCATAAACCCGCAGCGCGCGGCGGGCGACCTTGTCTTCGTAGGCCGGACCGATGCCTTTGCCAGTCGTACCAATGCGCACGTCGGCGCACTTGGCGGCTTCGCGCGCATGATCGATCGCCGAGTGGCAGCCGAGAATGATTGGACACCCGGGACTGATCTTCAGCCGCCCTCGCACATCGATGCCACCTGCTTCGAGTGCCCGTATTTCGCTGATCAGGTGGTGAATGTCGAGAACGACGCCGTTGCCGATGAAGCAATCGACCCCCGCGCGGACGATTCCTGAAGGAACCAGGTTGAGCTTGTAGGTCGTCGAGCCGACGACCAGCGTGTGGCCCGCATTGTGCCCGCCCTGAAAGCGGACCACGCCTTTCGCGTGATCGGTCAGCCAATCAACGATCTTTCCTTTGCCTTCATCGCCCCACTGGGTACCGACGACCACAACGTTCTTAGCCATGCGCCTCATCCGTTCCTGTTGACATGCTCGATGCGCCACTTCCCGTCGTACTTTACCAGATGGCGATCGCTCGGCGTCGCTGCGCTGAGCGTCTCGCCGGGGAGAAGTTCGATGACCGTCTCGCCCTGTTTGCGCAGCACCGCGATCGTCTCCGTCAGCCCCTGGTCGCCGGTTGCACACGGCGCCATGATGGCTGATCCTGCGGGACTACGTTCTACCAGCCTGGCGATCTCGCGCAGATCAAGCGAGAACCCGGTGGCCGGTCGCTCCCGACCGAAAATCCTGCCCACCCCATCGTAGCGGCCACCCAGCGCGAGCGCACTCGAGATCCCCGCATGATACGCCGCAAAGACGACGCCATTGTGGTAGCGATAGCCGCGCAAATCCGCCAGATCGAACGACAGCGGCACCTCGGGTAGCGATTCGTCGAGCGCTCGCAGGTCGTGCAGAGCCGCGACGACGGCCGGCAGCGCCGGCAACCAGCGCGCTGCAGCGTCCAGCGTCTCCGCACCACCGTAGAGATCGGGCAGCGCGATCAGCGCCGACCGGTAAGGCTCGACAAGTTCGCGGCAACATTCGCGCAAGCCGGCGGCATCCTTTCCCTGCAGCAACTGCAACAGGTTCGTCTCCATCTCGCTGTCCAGGCCTGCCGCCACGACCAGCGAGCGAAAGACGCCGACATGCCCGAGGTCGATGCGCGCTGCGGCGATTCCCGTACCGCCCAGGGCATCGGCCATCAGGCGGATGACCTCGCGGTCGGCCGCCAGACCGGCATAACCATAGAGTTCCGCACCGATCTGGATCGGCTCGCGGCTGGCGGTGAGCGCCGCCGGCAGCGTGTGCAGCACGCTGCCGCAATAACACAAACGGGTGACCCCTGAGCGATTGAGCAGGTGCGCATCGATCCGCGCGACCTGTGGTGTGATGTCGGCGCGCACGCCGAGCGTCCGTCCCGAAAGCTGGTCGACGAGCTTGAACGTGCGCAGCTTCAGATCCTGTCCGGAACCGGTCAGCAGCGAATCAAGGTGCTCGAGCAAGGGCGGCATGACCAGTTCGTAACCATGGACCTGGAACTGGTCAAGCAGCATGCGCCGGAGACGCTCGATTTGCGCCGCTTCAGCCGGTAGAACATCGGCAATGTGCTCGGGCAACAGCCAGTTCATTTCAGAACGACCAGCAAGACCAGCCCGATCAACATCGAAGTCAGACCAAAAAACCTGATCTGTCCATCCGAAAAGCGGATCAGGCGGCGGAAAGTCTCGCGCCAAGTACTCGGGGCGACGAATGGCACAACACCTTCGAGAACGAGCATCAGGGCAAACGCAAGGAGCAGCGTTTCGCTCATTTGGCGGCTTTATCGCCACCCCGACCGATACTCTTCATGTACTTGAAGAACTCCGAGTTGGGTTCGACGACGATCACATCGCTCTTGCCCTTGAAGCTGCCCCGATAGGCCTCCAGGCTACGATAGAAGGCATAAAACTCCGGATTGCTCTGGAAGGCGCTTGCGTAAATGGCAGCCGCCTTGGCGTCGCCATCGCCTTTCATTTTCTGGGCTTCGCGATAAGCCTCGGCGACGATCACCTCGCGCTGCTTGTCGGCGTCTGCACGTATCTTTTCCGCCTCGGCCGAACCTTGCGATCGCAACTCGTTGGCCACTCGCTTGCGTTCAGCGTCCATCCGACGATAGACAGATTCGCTGACGTCGACCGGAAGTTCAACCCGCTTGACGCGCACATCAACGATCTGCACGCCGATCTTGCGCGCATCCAGATCAGCCTTCTCGCGCATCTGCTCCATGATCTTGTCGCGCTCGCCCGAGACGACGTCATGCACCGTCCGCTTGCCGAATTCCTCGCGCAAACCCGCGTTCACCGTCTGCGAAAGGCGCGTCTTGGCGCGCGATTCGTCGCCGGCCACGGAGATGTAATAGAGCTTCGGGTCGACGATCCGCCACTTGGTAAACGAATCGACCAACACGTTCTTCTTCTCGGATGTGATGAAGCGCTCGGGCTCGGCGCTGTCGAGCGTCAGGATGCGCTTGTCGAAATAGCGCACGTTCTGAATCAGCGGCCACTTGAAATACAGCCCAGGCTCGTCGATGACGTTGCGCACCTCACCGAGTTGAAAGACGATGGCATACTGCCGTTGGTCGACCGTGAAGATTGTCGCCCCGAGGACGACGACGAAGGCGACCAGCAACGCAGCCAGCAGATTGATTCCCGATCTCATCAACGCGCCTCCCGATCACGCTGCCTGAGGTTTTCCCGCGAGCGGGTCTCGGACTTTTCCGCGACCTGCGGCGGTACTTCGTTCGCCACCGCAGGCGCCGCCCGCGGAGGTGGCGGCGCCTCGCTGGCACTGGCCGGTGCCGCTGCCGCAGCAGCTCCGGCACCGGCTGCTTGCAGCAACTTGTCGAGCGGCAGGTAGAGCAGATTGCCCTGCCCTTTGCTATCGACCATCACCTTGGTCGTATTCGAATACACCTGTTGCATGGTTTCGAGATACATGCGGCTGCGCGTCACCTCGGGCGCCTTGACGTACTCGGTGTTCACCTGACGGAAGCGGCTGGCGTCGCCCTCGGCGGTAGCAATCACCCGTTGCCGATAGCCTTCTGCTTCTTCCATCAGCCGGGCGGCCGTGCCCCGCGCCTTCGGAATCACGTCGTTGGCGTAAGCCTGACCTTCGTTCTTCTGCCTCTCGCGGTCCTGCGATGCCTTCACCGCATCATCGAACGCCGCCTGCACCTGTTCCGGCGGCTGCGCGTTCTGCATCGTCACCTTCGAGATCAGGATGCCGGTCTTGTAGCGGTCGAGCACGTCCTGCATCAGCTTCGCCGCGCTGACGGCAATCTGCTCGCGCCCTTCGTAGAGAACGAAATCCATCCGGTTCTTGCCCACGATCTCGCGGATCGCGGTTTCCGCCACCTGCATCACCGCTTCGTCTGGATTGCGGTTGTTGAAGATGTAATCGACCGGGTCCTTCAGGATGTACTGCACGGCGAACTGGATGTTGATGATGTTTTCATCATCCGTCAGCATCAGCGCCTCTTTCAGGACTTTGTTCTTCTCGCTGCCACGGTAGCCGATCTCGATCGTCCGCACACCGGAAACATTGACCAGCTCGTGTGACTGTATTGGATACGGCAGGCGCCAACGCAAGCCGGATTCGACGCTCGCCTTGTAACGACCGAACTGGAGCACCAGACCCCGCTGCGACTCATCGACGATGTAGAAACCGCTGGCCAGCCAGACGACCAGGACGAGCGCCAGCAAGACACCGATCCCCCCGCCGAGAAACCTGAAATTGAATGGTACCGGCGGCGGTCCGCCGCCGCCATCGCCGGGCTCGTCGCCACGTGGACCGCCTGGCTTCTTCCGGTCGAAGATGCCGGACAGGCGACGATTGAGATCCCGCCAAAGCTGCTCCAGGTCGGGTGGCCCTTGATTCGGCCGTCTGCCGCCCCCGCCATCGCCACCCCGATTGCCCCACTGCGGATCGTTAAGCGACATCAACACTCCAAGGCTTGAAATCATGCGGACCAATCCCGATCGGAAAGCACATCGATACCCGGCGGCGCCGGGCTGCCTTGCAGCGCGTCGCCGGGGCTACATCCTTTCTTGGCCAAGGCCACTTCGGCCAAAGCCGCGCGCAGCAAAGGCAGACCCTCGCCGCAACGTGCGCTGACGCGAATCCGGCGGATTTTACCATACTCGTCGCGTTCGACCGCCGGCGGCAGCCCGGTCAGATCCAGCTTGTTGAAGACGATCATTTGGGGAACACGGTCGGCGCCGATCTCGGCCAGCACCTGGTTGACGTCGGCCATCTGCTCGTCGCGCGCCGAGCTTGCGGAATCGACGACGTGCAGCAGCAGATCGGCTTCCGCGGTCGCTTCCAATGTGGCGTGAAAGGCTGCGACGAGCGAGTGCGGCAGGTCGCGAATGAAGCCGACGGTATCCGACAACACGATGTGCCCGGCCTCCTGCAGCCAGAGCTTGCGCGTCGTTGTATCGAGCGTGGCGAACAACTGATCGGCGGCAAACACTTTGGCGTGCGTCAGGGCGTTGAACAAGGTCGACTTACCCGCATTGGTATAGCCGACCAGCGAGACGTTGAGCAGCTTGCCGCGACCGCGCGCCTTGCGTTGCACACCGCGCTGCCTTTCGAGCCGGGCCAGCCGCTCCTTCAGAACGCCGACCCGAATACCGAGCAGACGGCGATCGGTCTCGAGCTGTGTCTCACCCGGACCGCGCAAACCGATACCGCCTTTCTGCCGCTCCAGGTGAGTCCACCCACGCACCAGCCGGGTTGCCAGATGTTCAAGCTGGGCCAGTTCAACCTGCAGCTTGCCTTCCGCGCTCTGCGCACGCTGCGCGAAGATGTCAAGAATGAGACTGGTCCGATCGACCACCCGACACCCCAGAGCACGCTCCAGATTACGCTCCTGGCCAGCGCTCAGCTCGTGGTTGAAGATGACCAGATCGGCTTCGTGCGCGGCAATCTCGGCAGCGATTTCCTGCACTTTGCCCTTGCCGGCAAAGGTTGCCGCATCCGGGCTGTCGCGCCGCCCGAGAACGACCGTACAGACCGCAGCGCCCGCGGAGCGCGCCAGCAGACGCACTTCCGCAAGCTGCTCGCTCTGTTCCTCGCCGGTGAAGTCAAGTTGAACAATGACCGCCCGCTCCCCGCTGGGCATGCGTTCAGACATCCTGGCGCGCGCCTGCGCACCGCGCATTGGCGCAGCGCGGTGCGCACTTCGGACGGACAGCGACCTTCACGTCGCTCAGCGGCATGGTCGCAACAGGAGACAGGAAACGCCGAAACCCCTCACGCGTCGTTGTCGGAATCCTGCGCAATCGTGGTCGGGCGCGCGGGTACAACAGTCGAGATGGCGTGCTTGTACACCATCTGGGTGACAGTATTCTTGAGCAGGACCACATACTGATCGAAGGATTCGACCTGGCCCTGGAGCTTGATCCCATTCACCAGGTAGATCGACACCGGAACGCGCTCCCGCCGCAGTGTGTTGAGAAACGGGTCTTGTAAGAGTTGCCCTTTGTTGGTCATCCGTCAAACTCCATCCACGGTTATGTTATAGGTTGTTGGTTGCAGATTTCAGATTATAGGTTTTCCTGGGATCCAGGCCAGCCAGCATAATTGATTTCGCCTCCTTTGACCACAGCGAAACGTGGCATGCTACACCCTGCCCGGCGTCGACCGGTCGCTTTTCCCACTTGCCCTCGCGCTGCCGGCGGCCGAGCGACGGCTTGGCCCGAATGTGATAATCCTCGCCGACCATCCAGACCCACCCCCGATGCTGCGCCTGATGCTTTCCAACCGCTTCGAGATTCTCCTCGCCAGCCTGCTCGATCGCCTGGCGAGCGAACGCTGCGCGCCGCTCGAGGCACAGCAGGTCATCATTCCGAGCAGCGCGCTGCGGCGCCGAGTTGAACTGGCTTGCGCCGACCACCTGGGAATCGGTGCGAACCTCAAATTCTCCTACCTCGGCGAGTGGGTGTGGCTGCAGATCTCGCGGCTGATCGAAATCGACGGCGAATCCCCTTTCACGCCGCCAGCGCTTGCCTGGCGAATCTACGAGGTGTTCGGCGATACGGCATTCGTCGCCCGGCACGCGCGCCTGGCGGCCTACCTGCACGATGCCGACCCGCTGATGCGCTTCGAGCTTGCCCAGCGCGTGGCGCAACTGATCGAGGCCTACGTCACCTATCGCCCAGCATGGCTGGCTGCCTGGTCGGCCGGGCAGCGCGCCGGCTTGCCGGCAACAGCGCACGCCTCGGCCGACGACGAAGCGTGGCAGGCGGCGCTCTGGCGCCGCTTGGCGGGCGAACTGGGAACGTCGCCTGAACACCCGGCGGCCACATTCTTTCGCGAGATCGAGCGGCGCGGAGCGGCTGCCACTGGCCTCGCCGGCCTGCCGACGAGCGCCAGCCTTTTCTGCCTGCATACGCTGCCGCCACTCTATCTCGACATCCTGCAGCGGCTCGCGCGCTGGGTCGACCTCAAGCTCTTCGTGCTCAATCCTTGCCGCGAATACTGGTTCGAGATTGTCGACCGCAAACGTCTGGGCTACCTCGCGCAGCGGGGCCGGCTGGCCTATCACGAAAGCGGCAATGCCTTGCTCGCCGCCTGGGGCGGGCAGACGCAGGCGCATGTCGATCTGCTGCTCGGCGACGCGGCGGCGATCGTCGAGGAAGATAGCGTTTTTCTGCCCGCGGCGAGCAATTGCCTGCTGGCGCAGTTGCAGAACGCGATCCTCGAGCTGCGCGAGTTGGAACCCGGCAGCATCGCCCTGGCCGCCGACGATCGCAGCCTGGAGATACACGTCTGCCACTCGCTGACGCGCCAACTGGAGGTGCTGCACGACCAGTTGCTGGCGCTTTTCGCTGCGCCTGACCCACCAGCGCTCGATCAGATCCTGGTCGCCGTTCCCGATCTGTCGGCAGCAGCGCCGCTGATCGACGCGGTCTTCGGAACGGTGCCGATCAATCGCCGGATCCCGTATGCCATCACCGGCCTGCCGGCAAGGCGCAGCAATCCGCTGGCGCGCGTGCTCGACGACCTGCTTGCCCTCTGTGCCAGCCGCTTCACCGCCAGTTCGGTCTTCGCGCTGCTCCTTCAGCCAGCAGTCGCTGCGCGCTTCGCGCTGACCAGCGACGACCTCGAGCTGATCCGCGGCTGGATGCGCGAGACGCGCATGCGCTGGGGTCTGGACGGCCGTGAACGCTGCCAGCTTCAGTTGCCGGATGGCGACCAGCACAGCTTTGCCGACGGTATGCACCGCCTGTTTCTCGCCTATGCTCTGGGTGATCAGCCGCAAGCCAGCCGCATCGTCGTCGGCGGACGTATCGCTGCGGGCAATCCGGAAGGTAGCGACGCGCTCACGCTCGGCCGCTGGTGGCGTTTTCTCGACGCGCTCGCCGCCCAGCGCGACGAATGGGCACGCGCCATGGATGCCGACGGCTGGCAGCAATCGCTCAGCCGGGCGCTGATGCGCTTCGCGCTGCCTGACGACGAACAGATCGAGGATCTGCGCGCAGTGCAGGCGGCGATCGCCACTTTGCACGGCAACATGTCGCGCGGTGACACGCACACGCCAGTACCGCTGCGAGTCATTCACCAGGCCCTGCAACAGCTCTTTGACGATCACGGCCGAGGCGGCGTACCCAGCGGCGTGCTCAGCTTCAGCTCCCTTGCCAGCCTGCGTGCGCTGCCCTACCGCATCGTCTGCCTGCTCGGTCTGGACGACGGTGTTTTCCCGAGCAACACTCGGCCGCTCGAGTTCGACCTGATCGCCCTGCGACCGGCGCGCGGCGACCGACAGGCGCGCATCGACGAGCGCAATCTGTTCCTCGACCTCGTTCTCGCCGCCGGCGAGCGTCTCTACCTGAGCTACAGCGGCCGTAGCGTGCGCGACAACAGCGTGCTGCCACCATCGGTACTGCTTGCCGAGCTGCGCGATTACGTCGCCCTTGCCTGCGCCGACAACCCGGACGATGCCGACAGTCGGCACGCGGCCAGACGGCGGCTGACCGTCGAGCACCCGCTGCAGGCCTTCTCGCCGGCTTACTTCCGGATCGACGCCGACCCGCGCCGACGCAGCTTCAACGCCGACTACTGCCAAGCCCTCGCCCAGACACGCACTGCGCGCGCTACCATCAGCGGCGTGCCACCCGCCAGCGACGACGAGTCGCCGGAAGCCAGCGCCGACCAAGCCGGCGCACCTTTCTTCACTCGCGCGCTCGATCCGCCGCCAGCGGAATGGCGTCAGGTCAGCCTCGACCAGTTGCTCCGTTTCTTCCACAACCCCTGCCGAACGCTGCTCGTACAGCGGCTGAACATCGCGCTGGCTGCGGCCGAGGATGAACTGCCCGACGAGGAACCCTTTTTGTCCGACTACGCCGCGCGCCAGGCGCTGGCCGGACGCATTCTGCCGGCGGCGCTCGCCGGCAGCCCGGCCGACGAACTGCTGCGCCTGGCGCTGGCCGGCAACGAGTTCCCGGCCGGACCACTCGGCGAACGGATGCTGGATGAGGAGATCGCCCGGCTGAGCAGCTTCGCTGAGCAACTGCGCGCGCGCCTGACAGCGGCACCGCTCCCGCCAATGCAGACACTTCTCAACTTCCGCATCAGCGACGAAGACTGGCAGCTTTCCGGCGCGTTCGGCGACCTGCGGCCAGCCGGGCTGGTGCGTTACCGCTACGACGATCGACGAGCGAGCGATTATCTCGCCGCCTGGATCAATCATCTCTTCCTCTGCGCGGCAGCACCCGACGCGGTCAGCGCGAGCACCTACTGGCACGCACGCGACGGCTCGTTTCACCTGCGCCCCTGCCTGCCCGACCGCGCTCGTGCGCACCTGCGCGATTTGCTGGCGCTCTACCGGCGCGGGCTGGTCGAGCCCCTGCATTTCTTCCCGAAAAGCGCCTGGGCCTACGTCAGCGCGAAGAACGGCGACGCGGCGGCACGCCAGCGCTGGTTCACCACCGCCGCTGCGCCCTGGGGCGAGCAGGACGATGCGGCCTACCGCCTGGCGCTCAGGGGCCTGGCCGACCCGCTCGACGCTGATTTCATCGAGCACGCCAGCCGCATCTTTGGTGTGCTGCGCGAGCACCTCGAAGAGGAAGCGCAGTGATCGCTCCACACCCACCGGACAGCCCAGCGGCTGTCGAACTCGATGTCCTGAGCTGCCCGCTCGACGGCATCCGCCTGATCGAGGCCTCGGCCGGTACGGGCAAGACCTGGGCCATCTGCAGCCTTTACCTGCGCCTGCTGCTCGAGCGTCAGCTCGCGCTCAGCCGAATTCTGGTGGTGACCTTCACCAACGCGGCGGCCGCCGAATTGCGCGAGCGGATACGCAACCGTCTGGCAGAAATGATTCATCTCGTCCGCCCGGGCGCGACGACCGCCGATCCCTTTGCCGAACGCCTGCTTGCCAGAGCCGCAACGACCACCGGTGCTGATCGGGCAAGCCTGGCGTTATGCCTGAGCAACGCGCTGCACAGCTTCGACGAAGCAGCGGTGTTCACCATTCACGGCTTTTGCCAGCGCGTGCTCGCCGAGACGCCGTTTGCCGCCCGCCTGCCGTTCAGCCTCGAACTGCTGCACGACGACCGGGCGCTCCATCTGCAGGCAGTGCAGGATTTCTGGCGCCGGCATGTCGCCGGCCAGCAAACCTCGCCCATCCTCGCTCGCTTCCTCGCCCGTCGCCAGGATTCGCCCGAGGTCTGGACCAGCCTGCTCGCGCGGCAGACGGCCAAGCCCCGCTCGCGCGTCATCTGGCCGGTTGGACCTGGCGCCGCGAGGCCGGACGATGGCGCACTGCAGGCCGCCTTCGCGCAGGCGCGACGAAGCTGGACGAGCGGCGGCGTCAGCGCAGAAGCTGCCTTGCTCGAGGGAATCGGCGCGCTCAATGCCAACTCGTACAAGGCCGAGACAGTGGCCAGTGCGGCGCGCGCCTGGCAGGCGTGGCTAGCGAACGGCGACGCGCTCGCTGCCCCAGCCGACGAGGCTGCCAGGTTGTCGCTGTTCGACGCCGATGTCATCGGCACGCGCACCAAGAAGAACCAGTCGCCGCCCGCACATCCCTTTTTCGTTGCCGCACGCGAATTGCTGGCCGCGTACGGCGCGCTGACGCAGACGCTGGAACTTGCCCGCCTCGGCCTGCTGCGCCGCATGTTCGAGGAAGCCGGCAGCTCGCTGCGCCAGGAGAAGCTGCGCCAACGTTTGCTCTCCTTCGACGACCTGCTGCAGCATGTCGATGGCGCATTGGGCGCGGGCGAGAATGCGTGGCTGCGCGAGTCGCTGCGCACGCGCTATCCAGTTGCCCTGATCGACGAGTTTCAGGACACCGACCCGCAGCAGTACTCGATCTTCCGCAGCATATACGGCGCTGGCGAAACACAGCCGTCCGGCTCGCTCTTTCTTGTCGGCGACCCGAAGCAGGCGATCTACAGCTTTCGCAACGCCGACCTGCCGACCTACCTGGCCGCCCGGCGACACGCCGGAACGCCATTCACGCTGCGCAGTAACCAGCGTTCAACCCCTGCGCTGCTCGCCGCGTACAACGCCCTGTTTGCCGCCAACCCGCGCTGTTTCATCCTGCCCGGACTGAGCTACCCGCCGGTCAGCGCGGGGGAAAAGCTGCGCCCGCTGCTGCTCGACCTGAGTGACCCGACGCCGGCGCCATTGCGCATCTGGCTGCTCGCCGACGAGGGCGGTCAGCCACCGATGCGCGCCGACGCCGTCCACCGTGTCCTGGCGGCGACCGCCTACGAAGTCGCCCGTCTGCTCAACGAGGCGCGCGCCGGGCGCATCACGCTCGATCAACGCCCGCTCAGCGCCGGTGACATCGCGCTCATCGTGCGCAGCCATGCGCAAGGCCGCCAGTTGCGCGAAGCCCTCCGCCGCCTGGGAATCGGTAGCGTCGAATTGTCGCAGCAGAATATTTTCCACACCAGCGACGCCGAAGATCTCGAACGCGTCCTGCACGCCGTCCTCGAGCCCAGTCGACCGTCGCTGCTGATGGCGGCGCTCGCTACCTGTCTGCTCGGCCATGACGCAGCCGCGATTGCCGCGCTCGGCAGCGACCAGGCCGGCTTGCTGCAGCGCATGGTCCGCTTCACCGACTACCGCGAACTCTGGTTGCGCCGCGGCGTCGGCGTCATGCTGCGCCGCTGGCTGGAAGACGAAGGCGTCGCCCGCCGCGTCCTCGCACTCAGCGACGGCGAAAGGCGTCTGACCAACGTTCTGCACTTGAGCGAACTGCTGCACCAGGCCGAGCTCGAGCAGGGTGCCCCGGATGCCCTATTGCGCTGGTTCGCCGGCCGGCGACGCAGCGACGGCGCGGACGAGGTCGCTCAGTTGCGTCTTGAATCGGACCAGGATCTGGTCCAGATCGTCACCGTGCACAAGGCGAAAGGGCTTGAATACAGCGTTGTTTTCTGCCCTTTCCTGTGGTCCGGACAGAGCAACGCAGCGGACCGGCTGGAAGGCTGCGAGTACCACGACGACGAAGACCGGCCAGTGATCGATTTCCGGCCGGAGCTCGCGCCTGCCGAAGCCGAGAGCATCCGGCAGCGCCGCCGGGCGGCGCGCGACGCGGAGTCGATGCGCCAGATCTACGTCGCTCTGACGCGTGCGGTCCATCGCTGTTATCTCGTCGCCGGCTGCTATTCGACGCTCGCCTTCGGTCGCCCGTCGCTCACCGCAGGCAACCGCAGCGTGCTCAACTGGCTGGTCGCCGGTGCAGGCATGGAATACGCGCAGTGGCTCGAGCATCGACTGACCGCGGAACAGATCAACCAGGCCTGGCGCGCACTGGCCGCTGATGGAGCGCCGCTTGCCCTCGCCCCGCTGCCCCTCGGCGCCGTTGCGCTGGCGCCATCGACCAGCGGCGCCGAGGCGCTCGGCGTCGCTGCCGCACCCGGCCCGATCACCGGCGGCTGGCGGATCGACAGCTTTACCAGCCTGCAACACGCGCGCGACCATGAAGCTGCCGCGATCGACCACGATGGCCGCACGACCGGCGAGCCCACCGCCGCCGAATGGCGAGGCGCACCGCCCAGCATCCCGCGCGAGCTGGCGAGCGACGACATTCTTCGCTTTCCGCGCGGCGCGGCTGCCGGCGACTGCCTGCATCAACTCTTCGAGCGGGTCGATTTTGCCGATGCGCGGCAGTGGCCGGACGCCATTGCGCAGACGCTCGCTGCCCACCCGCAAGTGCTCGCCGACCTGCCCGCCGAGCAGTCGCCCGACCATCTGCCGCGCATGCTGCAGCGCCTGCTGGCCGACGTGCTGACGACGCCGCTCGCCAACGGAATCGTCCTCTCCCGAATCGGACGTGCGCACCGTCTCGCCGAGATGGGCTTCACCCTGCCCGCCGCTCCGCTCGCCGCACAAACGCTCAACCACTGGCTGCAAACACGCGCCTACCCAGTGCCGCGGCTGGACTTCATTCCGCTCGCCGGCTACCTGAGGGGCTACATCGATCTGATTTTTCAGTACGAGGGCCGCTTTCACATCGTAGACTGGAAGTCGAACCACCTGGGCTACGAAGCTTCGGACTACGCACAGGACAGGCTGGCGCTGGCCATGGCCGAACACGGCTACCACTTGCAATACCTCCTCTACACCGTCGCCGTGCAGCGCTACCTGCGTCAACGAATCGCCGACTACGACTACCAGCGTCACTTCGGCAGCGTGCATTACCTTTTCGTCCGCGGCGTTCGCCCGCAATGGCAAACCGCCGACAACACCGGGGACAGCGCCGGCACCTGTGGAGTTTACAGTCATCGCCCAACGCTGGCGTGCATCGAATCGCTCGATGCGCTACTGCTCGGCGACGGATCGGGAAGGGCACGATGAACGCAAGCACCGCGCGCAACCCGGACAGCGCGAGTGGCAGCGAACTGGCCGAGGGCTTCGCCCGCCACCTCGTTGCCTGGGCCCGCAGCGCCTGCGCGCCGGACTCGTCGCTCGCGCCGCTCGCTGCGGCCGGCCGCCTGGTGAGTCTGGCAACGCAGGCCGGGCACGTCTGCGCGCAGGTCGCCGACCTCCTCACCGCCTTCCCGGACAGGACGGCGGAAGAGTTGCGCGCGTTGCTGCAGGCGAGCCGGATGGTCGCGGTCGCCGGCACGGCGCAATGCTTGCCGCTGGTCATCGACGATGGCGGGCGCATCTACCTGCAGCGCTATTTCCACTATGAACGGGAACTGGCAGCCGCCCTCGACCGACGTGCCCGACACGCCATGGAGCGCCCCGGCAGCGCTTTCCGCACCCAGTTGGAGCACTGTTTCGCCCGCCGCAGCGCGCAGGCCGGCGACCCGGCGAACTGGCAGAAGCTCGCCGTCGCGCTCGCCGCGCGCGCGCGCCTGACGATCATCAGCGGTGGGCCGGGAACCGGCAAGACGACGACTGCCGTCGCGCTGCTCGCCTGCCTGCTCGCCGAGAACCCGCGTCTCCGCGTCGCCCTCGCCGCGCCCACCGGCAAGGCGGCGGCCCGCCTGCTCGACGCTTTGCGCCGGCGCGCCGTCGATCTGCCCGCCCAGATCCAAGCGCTGCTCCCCGACGAGGCGCATACGCTGCACCGCCTGCTCGGCGCCAGCCGCCAGGCAGGCGTCTTCCGCTACCACGCCGACAACCCGCTGCCGATCGACCTGCTGGTCGTCGACGAGGCATCGATGCTCGACCTTGCGCTGGCCTATCGACTGTGCGCCGCGCTGCCTGTACCGGCGCGCCTGATCCTGCTCGGCGACAAGGATCAACTGGCGGCGGTCGAAGCCGGCTCGGTCTTCGCCGAGATCTCGGCCGACCCGACGCTCAGCGCCGAGTGTATCGACGACCTCGCAAGGCTCAGCGCAACGCCACGCGAGCAGATCCAACCCGCGCCAGCGGCCGAGCGCAGCGGCTTGCGTGACTGCGTCGTCTGGCTGACTGAGAGCCATCGCTTCGCCGCCAGCTCGGGCATCGGCCAGCTTGCTGCACTGGTCAGACAGGGCGCCGGTGCTGCGCTCTGCGCGTGGCTCGCGGCGGGCGAGGAGCGTACGATCGATTGGCTGTCCGGCGACGACGCCCGGCGGCCGCTCGGCGAAGTCATTCTGACCGCCTACCAGCCCTACTTTGCCGCGCTCAGCACCTACCTGAACGGCGCCCAGGAGCTAGCCGAGGTCTTTGCTGCCTTCGAGCGCTTCCGCGTCCTCTGTGCGCTACGCGAAACAGCGCGCGGCGTCGCGGCGATCAATCAATTCGTCAGTCGCCATCTGCGCGCCCGCTTGCCGGATGCGGTCGCGCACCGCGCCGCGCACGCACCCTGGTACCCGGGGCGGGCGGTGATGATCCAGCGCAATGACCACCTGCTCAAGTTGTTCAATGGCGACATCGGCATCTGTCTGCCCGGCGCTGGCGGCGAACTGATGGTCTGGTTCCCCGAGCCATCCGGCGGCTGGCGACCGCTGCCACCGCTCCGCCTGCCGGCGCACGAGGACGCCTTTGCGCTGACGATCCACAAGTCGCAGGGTTCCGAATTCGCCTCGGTGCTCCTGCTCCTGCCCGAGCAATCGAGCCGTGTACTGACGCGCGAACTGGTCTACACTGGGATTACGCGAGCGGCGCAACAGCTCACCATCGTCGGCAGTCGTGAAGTGCTGAGCGCAGCCTGCGCCAACCGTAGCGAGCGCCACTCCGGCCTCGTCGCCCGCTTGCATGAGCTGAGCGACGAACGGCCGGCACCCAACCAGCGCTAGACCTCAATCAAGGATCGGAATCGATCAGGAGAAGACGATGGAATCCGCAGTTGCCAGCGGTATCGACTGGGGTGCGGCCGCGCTTTTCATGCTCATCGGCCTCGCTCTGCTCTGGGGATTCGTCTTTTTCCTGCGGCAGAACCGCAAGGATTACGAAAGCCTGCAGCAGACGCTCGCCAGCGAGGAAGACGAAGCCAACGAGTGAGCCGGGCGGGCGCTGGCCATGCGCAGCGTGAGCGCGGCGGCCTGCCTATTCCCTCACCGGGCGTTTGCCCAGCTTGCGCTGCAAGGTGCGGCGATGCATTTTCAGCGCCCGGGCAGTCGCCGACACATTCCCCTGGTGCTCCTTCAGGACGCGCTGGATGTGTTCCCACTCGAGACGATCGACAGATAGCGGCGAGCCGGCAACCGGGATCGTCGAATCGCCTTCGCTGCCCTTGTTGAGCGCGGCGACAAGCTCGTCGGCGTCGCACGGCTTGGCGAGATAATGCACCGCGCCCAGCTTGATCGCCTCGATCGCGGTCGCGATGCTGGCGTAGCCGGTCAGCATCACAATGCGCGTGCTGGGATCGAGCTCGATCAGCTTCTCGATCAGGCAGAGCCCCGAATCTCCCGGCATTTTCAGATCGACCACGGCGTACTCGGGCGCCTGCGCCTGCGCCAGAGAAAGCGCCGAAGCGACATCCGCCGCGGGTGAGACGGCATAGCCGCGTCTTTCCAGCGCACGCGCCAGGACGCGCCGGAAGACTTCGTCGTCGTCGACCAGGAGCAGCGTCGGCCGCTCGTCGTCGACCATCCTGCCCGCTCGCTCAGGCATGTCCGACATGTGCACCGGCCGTCAGGCGCTGCAGCGGCAGGCTGATCCGGGTACACGCGCCACCCAGCGAATCGCCGCGGTTGAACAACTCGACCTTGCCGCCGAAGCGCTCGATCGTCGCATTGGCCAGGAAAAGCCCCAGACCAAGACCGCCCGGTCTGTCCTCGGCGAGCGTCTTGCTGCTGGCAAAAGCCCGGCCAAAGCGCTTGGCCATGTCTTCCGGCAGCCCCGGGCCGCGATCGAGGATGTCGATGCGGCAGCACGCTGCATCCCAGGTGACGGCGACGACGACCGCCGGTTCGCTCGGCCGCTCGCCATCGGCACGGCTGCCAGCGGCGCCGGTGACCGATGCGCTGCTCGCATCCGCCGCATTGTCGAGCAGATTGAGAATCGCCTGTTCGAGCGTTCGCTCGTCAGCGACCCACGGCGCTGGCTGTTCTCCCAACAGATCGAGTCGCCAGCGTACCTGTGGCCGGATCACCTGCCATTCGTCGAGCAGGCGGCGGACGAACGCATCCAGACGCAGCGGCTGTCGACTTTCTGCACGCTCGTGCCCGGTCGAGGCGAGGATCTGCGAAATCGTCTGCTTGCAGCGGTACACCTGCTCGCGCAGGAGCAACAGATCGGCGCGCAGTTCGCCATCGGCATGCGCCAGTTCGAGTTCGCGAATGATCACCGCCATCGTCGCCAGCGGCGTCCCAAGCTGATGCGCCGCACCAGCGGCGAGCGTGCCGAGCGCCAGCACCTGCTCGTTGCGCAGCGCATCCTCGCGCGCCGCCGCCAGCTCGCGCTCGCGCGCTTCAAGCGCTGCCGCCATGCGGGTTAGAAAGAAAGCCACGACGGCAAGGCTGATGACGAAATTCAGCCACATGCCGAGAACGTGCAGGGCGAAACCGCTGCTGTGTCCGAGGTGCTCGCCGACGCCGCCGGCAGCCCGCGCAAACAGCGCGTCGAGTTGCGCCAGGTCGCCCTGCGGCGCGGGCAAAGGCAGCTTCCAGAACATCAGGAAGGTGTAGGCAAACAGGGTCAGACCGGCCATCGCCCAGGCGTAGGCGGCCGGCAGCATCACCGCCGCCAGCATCGGCGGGAGTAGGAAGAGCGAAACAAAGGGATTCGCCGAACCGCCGGCAAAGTAGAGGAGCAGCGCGAGAACCGCGACATCAAGCACGAGCTGCGCCAGCACCTCGCCATGGCGTACCGCGCCGCCTTTCTCCAGCCGCCAACGGGTAAGCAGATTCGCCAACGCGAGCAAGGCAATGCTCGCGGTCATCGGGACGACGGCCAAGGGTATCCTGAGCCAGCCGACGGCAATCATGAGCACCGCGCACTGCGCGACGATTTCGACGCGGCGCAGCGCGAGCAGTCTCGCCAGCGGGTTGACGCTGCCCGGCATCAAGGCAAAAAGCTGCTCCCGGCTCACTCGACGCGTGCTCCTGAACCGCCCATTCGGCGGCTAAAAAGAAGCGTGATTCTACGCCGCACGTGCTCCCTTGGCCGCGCCTGCGGCGATCGGTCGCATACCTGGCGCCCGCCCGCTCGTGCTCAGACGCGCACTGCGGGCTTCACACTACCCGGCGAGCAGCGCCGATACGGTGCTCAGCAGTTCGCGCGCGCTACGCGTATCCAGCCACGCGCTGCCGTCCCAGCGAAAGTGAAAACCACCACTGCGCGCTGCCACCCAAATCTCCTGCGCTGCGGCGTGGCGATTGACGATAAGCTTGCCACCGTCGTCGAGCACGATTTCGAGCACCCCGTCGCCCACCCGTGCGAAATCGACATCCGGTTGGCTGGCGGCGAGATCATCCTCGATCTGTTGCAACGCGGCATCGGCGCGTGCGGCGAATTCCCTGTCATCCATCCTGTGCTACCATCCCTCGCTCACCCTATCCCGACCATGTACAGAACCGTGTACCCACCCTCCGCCAGACTTCTCGCAGCGACCTTGCTCGCCATCCTGGCCGTCGCCGGCTGCGGCAACAAGGGCCCGCTGAAAATGCCGCCAACGACCAGGCCAGCGGCCAGTGGCGAAGCGCCGCGCACCGGTGCGGCAGCCAGCACGCCGGATACTAACACGCTACCCGGTTCGGCCCGATGAGCGCCTTCGCCTACCGTGACGGCGGCTTGCACGGCGAAGCGGTGTCACTGGCCGACGTGGCGGCCGAGTTCGGCACGCCGTGCTGGGTCTACTCGCGTGCCGCGCTGGAGTCCGCCTTGGCCGAATTCCATGCCGCACTGCAGGGCGTCGACGCGCTCGTCTGCTACGCGGTCAAGGCCAACTCCAATCTCGCCGTGCTCGATGTGCTGGCGCGCCGCGCCGCCGGTTTCGACATCGTCTCGGGCGGCGAGTTGCAGCGCGTCCTGGCCGTCGGTGCCCGACCTGACCGGATCGTCTTCTCCGGCGTCGGCAAGACTTCAGCCGAAATGGCCGCGGCGCTGACCGCCGGCATCCTCTGTTTCAACGTCGAATCGGCCGCTGAACTCGAGCGCCTCGACGCCGTCGCCGGGCGCCTGGGCAAGACGGCGCCGGTCAGTCTGCGCGTCAACCCGGACGTCGACGCACGCACTCATCCGTACATCTCGACCGGTCTGAAGGAGAACAAGTTTGGCGTTGCCTACGCCGAGGCACGCCAGCTCTATCGTCAGGCCGACCGCCTGGCGAACGTTTCCGTGCACGGTATCGACTGCCATATCGGCTCGCAGTTGCTCGATCCCGCGCCGTTTGCCGAAGCGCTCGACAAGGTTCTGCTACTCGTCGACCAACTGGCAACCGACGGCATTGCGCTGCAACATGTCGATCTGGGCGGCGGGCTCGGCATTCGCTATCGCGACGAGAGCGAACCCTCGATTGCCGACTACCTGCAACCGCTGCTCGCCCGCCTGGCCGGACGAAAACTGCGCGTTCTGCTCGAACCCGGGCGCCGCCTGGTGGGTAACGCCGGCCTGCTGCTGACCCGCGTCGAGTACCTGAAACCGGGTGCAGCGAAGAACTTCGCCATCGTCGACGCGGCGATGAACGATCTCGCCCGGCCGGCGCTCTACGGCTCCTGGCACGACATCATTCCGGTGACGCCGCGCGCCGGCGCAACGACGACTTGGGAAATCGTCGGACCGGTGTGCGAATCCGGCGATTTCCTCGGTCGTCAACGGGCGCTTGCCCTCGCCCCCGGCGACCTGCTGGCGGTCATGTCGGCCGGCGCCTACGGCATGGCGATGAGTTCCAACTACAACAGCCGCCCACGCGCGGCCGAGGTCATGCTCGACGGAGCGCAGGCGCACCTCGTTCGCCGCCGCGAGACGATCGGCGAACTCTACGCGGGCGAACAACGCCTACCCTGAGGCAACCGGCTTCGACGCGGCGCGCCCCCGGTCTGGCGGACGAGGGGCGGTTCTTGGACGCTAGCGGACGAGCAGCAGGCTGTCGTCCCACTTGGCGTGTTTCTCGAAACCCAGCAGATTGGCCATCGTCGCCGCAAGGTTCGACAGACCGGCGGTCGCCGTCTGCTGCAGGGCCAGCTTGCCGCCGCTGACGTTATCGTAGAGGATCAGCGGCACCGGATTGAGCGTATGCGAGGTCTTCGCCTTGAATGAGCCGTCGGGGTTCTTCGCTGGCTGCCTGGTCTTCTTGTCGATCTCGTACATCTCGTCGGCGTTGCCATGGTCGGCGGTGATCAGCGCCACGCCACCGAGCGCATCGATCACCGGCAGGATGCGCGCCAGTTGCAGGTCGACCGCTTCGATCGCCATCGTTGCCGCACGAAAGCTGCCCGTATGGCCAACCATGTCGCCATTGGCAAAATTGCACCGCAGCGTCCGGTATTCGCCGCTGCGTAGCGCGTCGATCATCGCGTCGGCGATTTCGGCCGCCTTCATCCACGGCCGCTGTTCGAACGGAACGACGTCGCTCGGCACTTCGTGGTAGGTCTCGCCGGCAAACTTGTTCGACCGATTGCCGTTCCAGAAGTAAGTCACGTGACCAAACTTCTGCGTTTCCGAGCAGGCGAACTGCGTGATGCCGGCTTTCGCAAACCATTCGCCCATCGTATCCATGATCGCCGGCGGATCGACCAGGAAACGCTTCGGCAACTTGAGATCGCCGTCGTACTGCAGCATGCCGGCGTAGGTCACCTGCGGCACGCGAACGCGGTCGAACTTGTCGAAACCCGCTTCTTCGAAAGCGCGCGTGATTTCGATCGAGCGGTCGCCGCGGAAGTTGAAGAAAACCACCGAGTCGCCGTCTTCGATCGTACCGACCGGCTGGCCGTTCTCGCCAATCACGAAGGGTGGCAGATCCTGATCGATCGTCCCGGGAAACCTGGCGCGCAGCGCCTCGATTGCCGCCGAGGCGCTGGCGTACTGTTCACCGCGGCCGAGGACGTGCGTCTGCCAGCCTCTGTCGACCATCGTCCAGTTGGCCTCGTAGCGATCCATCGTGATGTTCATGCGGCCGCCACCGGAAGCGATGCGGGCCGAGAAATCGGCGCTGCTGATCTGCGCCAGAAAAGCTTCGAAAGGCAGGACGTAGTCGAGCGCACTGGTCTCCGGAACATCGCGCCCGTCGAGCAGAATGTGCACCCGCACCGTCCGCACCCCCTCTTCCCGGGCGCGCTCGACGAGCGCGCGCAGATGGTCGAGATGGCTATGGACGTTGCCGTCGGAGAACAGACCTATGAAATGGATCGTGCTGCGCGCCGCCTTGGCGCCGGCGACAACCTCGCGCCAGGCGGCCCCCTGCCAGATCGAACCGGTGGCAATCGCGTCGGCGACCAGCGCGGCGCCCTGGCTATACACCTGCCCGGCCCCGATCGCGTTATGACCCACCTCCGAGTTGCCCATGTCCTCGTCGGACGGCATGCCCACGGCAGTACCATGCGCGCGCAGCGTAATGTTTGAATAGGTGGCGAAAAGGCGATCGAGCGTCGGCTTGCGGGCGGCAGCGATGGCGCTGCCGACATCGGACTTGGCGATCCCGTAACCGTCCATGACGATCGTCACGAGGGGGCCCTGAATCCCAGGGAAAGAGGCGAACTTCTGCAGCATGATAGGCTTCCCGGCGAAGTGAGGAGGAGAGAACAAAGGCCGCTGAGTGCGGAAACCACTAGGCTTGGGCGCAGTATACCCGGAAGCGGCAGACAAGGCTGCCCAGCCCTTCGGTCGACTCGACCCGCCCGTGCTGGCTGGCAGGCGGCCGCGCCGGCGCTCACGCCAGGCACGGCCCTGCGGCAACGCCGAGTGCTTGTGCGCCAGAGGGGAATCGGATAAAAAGGGACGACCAGTCGAGACGAGGAAATCAATGAACGCAATCAGGATCAACCAGACCATCGGCAAGCTCGGGTCAATCGCCTGCCTGGTCTACACGCTGCTGTCGCTACCTCTATCCGGGCTTGCCGCGGCGGCGGACGGTCGGACGGCATCGGCGGGCACCGCGAGCGACGAAGCAAGCACCGCGCCGAGCGACGAACCGGCGGGAGCCGGCGACGAGCCCACCGATCGCCTGCGCCATCTGGAGATGGCCGACACGCCGACCGAATGGCGCGAGACTACCTTGACCGGCGACTGGCAGGGTCGCCGGCAACGCCTGGCGGAAGCCGGCATCAAGATCGACCTGTCCTACACCGGCGACTGGCTGCGCAACACCAGCGGCGGTCTGCGGCGGGGCAGCGCCTATCTCGGCCACGTCGACCTGGTGCTGCGACTCGACGCCGAGAAACTCGTCGGCTGGCCGGGTGGCGCGGCTTATTTGCAGGTGATCGACAACAGCGGTGGCCCGTTCAATGGACGTTACGCCGGCAGCCTGATGGGCAGCGACAACATCGAAGCCCCGCTGAACCGGACTGGCGTCTTCCGCGCCTGGTGGCAACAATCCTTCCTTGACGATCGTGCTTCCTTGCGGCTTGGCCTATACCCGGTAGACACCGAGTTCTACGTCACTGACGCTTCGGGAATCTTTCTCCATCCGTCGTTCGGCATAGCGGCCGAAGCGGGCGATTTCGGCACGCGCTCTGGACCGCCAATCTACCCGACGAGTTCCTATGGTGCGCGTCTTCGCTTCGAGCCCGACCCCACCTGGTACGCGATGGTGGCGTTGGCGCAAGCAGTACCGAGCGAGCGTATCGGGCAGGTCGGGCCGCACATCACCTGGCAGCAAGGCTCGGGCAGCCTGCTCATCGCCGAACTGGGCTTCAGCCCGACCAAGGCCGGCCTGCTCGCTGATCAGCCGGCCGTCCCGGCCGAAAAGAACGACGACTTTGCGCCGATCAGCAAGCTGGCTGTCGGCGCGTGGCGATTCAACCCACGCTTCGCGCAGATCGCTGCCGTCAGCGAAGCGGGCGAAGCGCTTACCGCGCGCCATTGGGGCGCCTACCTCCTTGCCGAGCAGACGCTTTATCGTGTACCCGGAGAAAACCGCGATGTCGCCGTGTTTTTCCGCTACGGCATTGCCGACGGCCGGACGAACAACCTCGACTACTCGCTCAGCTTCGGCCTCAGCCTGCGGGGACCTTTCGCCGGCCGGGACAACGACACTTTTGGCATCGCCCTTACCCGCGCACACGTCGGAGCGCAAGGCAGAAGCGCCCTGGCCAGCGCCCTTGGCGCGTCGCTCTCGGCAGAATCGGAAAGCGTGCTGGAGATTGCCTACCGGGCGCAGGCCGCCCCGGGCGTCGTCCTGCAGCCATTGTTCCAGCGTATTCTGAACCCGGGTCTGAACCTGCCGCACGCCAGCATCGCGGGCGTCCGTCTACAGCTCGCTTTCTGAGTCAGCGCGGACGTGGCCGGGCGGTTGCGCGACGGGCGGCCAGTTACTGGGCGATCGGCCGCCCTGCTTCGGCCGGTAGGCGGACGCTGCGCCCAGGCGTATGACGGCGCTCATGACGCCGGCTGGAAGCCGACCGCCGCTGCTGGCGCCGCTCGCTTGCGCTGAAGCGGCGAGCAACCAGCCAGGCAATCTTGCCGGCCAGCAGCAAAGCGAAGACGACCCAGAACAAGGGATACTCGATCGCGTCCCGTACCATGCCGATCAACTGGCCGATCAGGCCAATTCCGCCGCTCGCCTGGACCGAAGCCGACGAGGCCGTGCTCGCCGCCATCGATGATCTCTGCCGGGCCAAGTCATTGCTCCGCTCAGTCGCGAGCAGCGTATTGCCATCGTGACCAAGGGCCACCCCGTCGTCGTTCCTGGTCAAGTGCAGCTCTTCGATGCCGGCCAACGAAAAGCTGACCTGGCCAGCGCGCTCGGTTCGTCGCATGTCGAGCGCATCGGCGACCGCTTCGACCATCCAGCGCTCGACCTCGCGCGCCGTCTGCACGACTGGCTCCTCGGCCTCGACCGCCAACACCTGGCCCGGCGCGTCGCCGGATGGAAGCACGCGTTCGCGCCCGGCCATCGCCGCCGAGGGAAACGACCGCCGCTCCGTCTCGAATTTGCCTGAGCGTGCGGACACGGCGTCGGTCGGCGACCCAGACCAGCGATCCGTCGGCGCACCTCCACCCGCGGGGAAGGGATTGGGCAAGGCCAGCGCCCGCCCGCCAAAAGCCAAGCCAAGCTCGGGAAGCTCGGCAGCGAACCCGGTGGCATCCACCTCGCTACCGACGAGAACCGGCTCGTCGTCGTCGCCAAGATCAAACACGACGTGGTCCGTGACATTCCAACCGTCGCCGGTAATCGGTGTCGCCAGTGAACTACCCGCGACGACCAGCGTCTGGATGAACACCAGCCATAACAGACGTGCCCGTCGCGTCGTCATCATGCAGATCATTCCAAGTTATCGCCACTAGCTAAAGCAAGTCTCGCACCATAGGCACACCATATCATTAAAGCAAGCCCCTGCGCCAAGAAAAGCGAACCTGCAGCACACCCGCTGTAAAGTTTGCCGACAGGTTTTCCACGCCAAGCGGTTTGCGGCTCAGCCCGGGCTGGACTACGATAGCCGAATCTGTTGTCGGACAGCGTGCCCCACGATGATCGAAATGACGCATGCTCGCGCAACCCCTCGCGCAATCCGCGCCTTGCCCACGCAGGCGCAGGGAGGTGACCGGCGTTGAACGCACGGCGCGCCGCTCGTCCGGGTCGTGCGATGCGCGACGAACCGCCCCGGGTTGCCTGGCACTTTCTTGCTGCCGAGGAAGTGGCCCTGCGCCTGGAGGCGAGTTGCGCCGACGGCTTGGGCGAAGCCGAAGTCATCGGGCGACGCGCGGTCCACGGCGAAAACCGGATCTCCCCACGTGCTCGAAAGGGGCCGCTGCGCCGTTTTTCCCTGCAGTTCGTCCAGCCACTGGTCGTCGTTCTGCTCCTCGCCGCCGTGGTCACCGCACTGCTCGGCGAATGGGTCGACGCCGGCGTGATCTTCGGCGTCACCCTGATCAATGCCATCATCGGTTTCATTCAGGAAGGTCGGGCGGAGAATGCGCTGGCCGCGCTCAGCCTGGCGGTGACCAGCGAGGTCACCGTGCTGCGCGCGGGCGGCAAGCAACGCCTGCCGTCGACCGAGCTCGTTCCCGGTGACATCGTTCTTCTGGCCGCCGGCGACAAGGTTCCCGCCGACCTGCGCCTGTTCCGCAGCAAGGACCTGCAGGCGATCGAGTCGGCGCTGACCGGCGAATCGGCCGCGGTCAGCAAGCATGGCGCTGCTTTGCCCGAAGACACGCTGCTCGCCGATCGCTGCAACATGGCTTACGCGGGAACCGTCATGATCAGCGGCCAGGGTGCAGGACTCGTCGTGGCCACCGGCGACCGCACCGAAACCGGACGCATCTCGCGCCTGATCGCCGAAGCGCCCGACTTGACGACGCCGCTGACGCGCAAGATGGCCGGTTTCAGCAACTGGCTGTTGATCGCGATCAGCCTGCTCGCCCTGCTCACCTTTGCCGTCGGCCTGCTGCGCGGCGAAGCGGCGTTCGAAATGTTCATGGCTGCCGTCGCGCTGGCGGTTGGCGCCATTCCGGAAGGTCTGCCGGCGGCGATGACCATCACCCTGGCGATCGGCGTCTCGCGCATGGCTCGCCGGCGGGCAATCATCCGCAAGCTGCCGGCAGTCGAAACGCTGGGCAGCACGACGGTGATCTGCTCGGACAAGACCGGCACGCTGACCGAGAATCAGATGACGGTACGCGAGATTCATGCCGGCGGCGTGCAGACGATGGTCAGCGGCAACGGCTACGCGCCGAACGGCAAGCTGGGCGACGGACAGGAAATCAGCGGTGCCTTGCGCGAATGCCTGCTCGCCGGCGTCCTCTGCAACGATGCGGCGCTGCGGCGCAGCAACCGCCACTGGGAGATCGTCGGCGATCCGACCGAAGGAGCCCTGCTGGTCACCGCGCGCAAGGCCGGGCTCGACGAGCGGACCTTGGCCACGATGTTTCCCCGCCTCGACGAGATTCCTTTCGATTCGGCGCGCCAATATATGGCGACGCTGCACGAGATTGAAGGAACGCGCATCGCCTACTTCAAGGGCGCGCTCGAACAGTTGTTGCCGCGTTCAGTGAGCATGCTCGACGCGGACGGCACGGTCGTCGCGCTGCGCCGTGCCGAAATCGACGGCGCGGCGCGCAATATGGCGGCGCAAGGCTTGCGTGTGCTCGCCGTCGCGCGTCTGTTTGGCGCCGAGGCGACGACACTGGACGCTGCCAGCGCGGCTGGCGGCCTGCAGTTCGTCGGTCTGTTCGGCATGATCGATCCGCCTCGTGCGAAGGCGATCAGCGCGGTTCGCGCTTGTCATGCAGCGGGAATCGCAGTCAAGATGATCACCGGCGACCACGCGGTCACTGCGTTGTCGATTGCCCGCCATCTGGGCATCGCGCAGGCCGGCGACAGCGCGCTGACCGGGCGCGAACTGGCGGCGCTCGACGACGACGCTCTGCGCACCGTGGTCAGGAGCACCGCGGTCTTCGCGCGCGTCGAACCCGAGCAGAAGCTGCGTCTGGTCCGTGCGCTGCAGGCAAACGGCGAGATCGTCGCGATGACCGGCGACGGCGTCAACGACGCCCCGGCCCTGAAACAGGCCGACATCGGCATCGCCATGGGCCAGGCGGGGACCGAAGTGGCCAAGGACGCCGCCGACATGGTCCTCACCGACGATGACTTTGCCAGCATCGAGGCGGCGATCGAGGAGGGACGCGGCGTTTTCGACAATCTGGTCAAGTTCATCACCTGGACCTTGCCGACCAACTTCGGCGAGGGTCTGGTGATCGTTGCCGCGGTCCTCGCCGGCGCGACGCTGCCGATCACGCCGCTGCAAATCCTCTGGATCAACATGACGACGGCAGTCTTCCTCGGCCTGATGCTGGCGTTCGAGCCGATCGAGCACAGCGTCATGCACCGCCCGCCGCGCCCACCCGGCCAGCCCATCCTCGACCCGGCTCTGGTCTGGCGCATCGTTCTGGTCAGCGTGCTGCTCCTCGCCGGATCGTTCGGACTTTTCCTGCGTGAACTCGAGCAGGGAAACTCGCTCGCCGAAGCCCGCACGGTCGCCGTCAACGTCTTCGTCGTCGTCGAAGCCATGTATCTGTTCAATTGCCGATCGCTGACGCGTTCGGCCTGGCGGATCGGCGTCTTCTCCAACCCGGCGATCTGGTACGGCGTTCTCGTCATGGCACTCCTGCAAGGACTCCTGACCTACCTTCCGCTGATGAACCGGCTCTTCGCTACCGCCCCGATTGGCGTCAACGAATGGCTCGAGATCGCCGCCGTCGGCATCGTCGCCTTCGTCGTCGTCGGACTCGAAAAGCGCTGGCGCACGCGCCGTCGAGTTGGCGCCTGAGCGGCCGATCCTGTTACAGTCCGCCCTGACCGCGCCTTGACCGTCTGCCCGGGAGAATGAAATGCCGAGGATCGTCGCCGTCCTCCTGATCTTGCTGGCCTGCGTACCGTTGGCGCACGCCCGCTCGCGCGATCTCGGCCCGATCCCGATTGACGGTACGACGGCGCAGGCAAGCTTGCCGGATCGCCAGAAGCGCGTCATCCGCGAACTCGCCTGCGGCGTCGAAGCGACTTTCATCCGCCACAAGCTGAGCCTCGCTGAACGCCCAAACGAGATCATGATCGCCAAGGCGGCGGTCCTTGCCGGGCTGATCGACCGGCACCTGCAGCCCTGCGCGACGACGCAGGTCTTCGCCATCAGCGAGTGGGAAAAGCTGCTGCCCGAGGGGCCGGCGCTCAAGGCAGCGATCGAGGCGCTCGACCAGGACCTCAACAAACCGCTGCCGCCCGACCCGGCGCGCCTGGGCGAAGTCGCGGAGACCATCCGACGCACAGTGAACGCTTTTGCCGCGCAAGTCTTCGGTGGCGTTTGCGAGGCGGTCGTCACGCGCGTCGAGCCGCGCATCGTCGCGCGCGGGGGCAGCGGCGAGCGAGTCGTCGAATACCGGGTGAGCTACTCGCTCAGCCCCGCCTGCCTCGCGCGCCAGATCAACTCGGTCATCCTCGACCGGCGCTTCGTGCGCCAGGGCAACCCGGGTTCGAGCGGCTTGCCGTGTCACCTGTTCGGTTCGCCGCCGGAAGCCGACTGGGACATGGCGGTTGCGCTGCTCACCCGACTCACCTTCCTGCTGCGCCAGGCGGCAACGCTGACGCCGCCGAGTGCGGAAAGCGCTGACGCGATCGACAAGCTGCAGACCCGCCTGCTCACCCTGAGCGGCGGCAAAGCGCAGGAGGTGCATCCGCTCTGGCATTGCGGCAATCCGGACAATCAGTACGGCAGCGCGCGCGACCGCCTGGACGACAACAGCTTCTACGACCCGGACCTCGGCCGCGACGTGGACGGCGACGCCGAGGGTTCGGATACGGGCGACGACTTCCTCGACTTCCTGGCCTTGCTGCTCCTCTTCCTGGCGCTGATCATCGCCGGCGTCGCTCTCGCGCTGCTTGCCGCGCTGCTCGGCGCAATCGTCGGCCCGCTCGTCGCGGCGATCATCATCACGCTGCTCAGCGCGCTGGCAGTCGCCGCGGAAATTCCCCAGATCGCCCTGGGCGCGCTGTTCGGCGGCGTCGAGGAGACGGAAAACCACCTGTTCATGCAAAATTCCTCGAAATATCTGAAGAACCAGATGCTCATCGAAGACTCGGCAGCGATCGGCGACAGCGACGCGGTCGCCGACTATCAGGCGTACAACCGGGAAATCCACGCCTGGCTGATGCAAAGACTGCAGCGCGTCACCGACGAGGACTTCGCGGAATTCAACGCCAAACCCTATGGCCGCCTCAGCTTCACCGCACTGCTCAACCTGCACGACTTTTCCTGCCAGGCCGGCGTGCCAGCGTGTTCTGCCGACGACGCGCAGCTCATCACCGGCGTTGCCGTCGTCGGCGACCTCACCGCCGCCAAGATGGCGCTGGGCAGCAACCAGGGCAGGCGCATCGTGCCCTTCCGCCGCCTGGCGCACGCCAACACCGACTACACGCTCGGCAAGCTGGAAAAGGATCACAGCAAGCGCGCGGCCGTCCGCTCGCTGTTCGAGCTTTCCGGCCTTGCCGATCACCAGATCGCCGCAATGCAGCTCTGGGCCGGGCAGACTTTGCACGGTCCTGACGGCCACGCCAGCGAGGACAGCCTGGCCGAGATGATCTGGGAGGCGACCTCGGCCTACACACCGCACCGCCTGCTGCTCGACCTGGCACTGGTCAAGGGCGCGTGGACGCAGACGCTGCGCCACGCCGGCTGGGAGCGCTACAGCAGCGGCAAGGCGTGGCTGATCACCGCTGGCGGCAGCGAGAGCGGCTACGCGCAGGGCTTGCGCACACCGACCGGGACGATCTACCCGAGCACCTTCATCAAGTGGACCGACCGTGGCGCCGGCGTGCCGACCACGCTGATGGTCAGCTCGGGCAAGCGCCTGCCCGCCTGCGAAGCCACCGGAAGCTGCCGCGAGCTGCCGCCGGCGCGCGTCGAGCAGCCGCTCCGGCAGGATCGTTTCGCCCACTTCATCCGCTTCGAGGGCAAGGTCGTGCGCTGGAAGATCGACCAGGAGGACGAGCCGATGTCGTTCAACGACAACTTCTGCGTCCACGGCTCGTTCGCCTGCGGAATCAACCTGCAGATTCCCGACTTCCTGCGCGCCTGCATGGTCACCCACGACTCCTCCGCGCTTCCCGCCGGTCGGCGGTTTTCGCTGATCGACTCAGCAAACTGCAAGGCGTGGGACAACGGCGACGCAAGCGACGACTTCTTCGTCGTCGTCTACGAGCAGACGTGCGCCGGCAGCAGTGACTGCGCGGCAGGTAGCCAGTGGGGCTTCATCGAAGTAGTGCCGCGCACGCCGGCGGCGACCAGCAAGGATCTGCATGATCAGGTGCTCGCCGCCAACGCCGCGAACTTCGACGAAATGGCGAGCAAGTCCGGACTGGGCACTTTCACCTATGCTTCGCGCACCAACGGCATCATCAAGTTTGCACCGCATGGCGCGTGGGTCAGCGAAGCGGGCGGCGTCGCGCAGGCGCACGGCGCGCTACCCGCCTGGCCACGTGCGCAGGGCGACGTGATCAACCGCACCGGGACAGCGAGCTACACGATCCGCAACCCGCGTACCGGCGAAACGATGAGCGTCGACTTCAGCGACCAGGAGAAGCCAAAACGTGCGCTGCCTTGACTTCCTGAAGGGCCTCCTGCTGCTCGGCGCAGCGCTCGCCGCACAGGCGGAAACCGTCGTCACCGCCTGCGGCACCGACAACGCCGCCGGTGGAGTCAACCTGGTCAGCGCGCTGGCTACCGGCGGCGACATCCGCATCGCCTGCGCCGGCGGGCCAAACGAAATCAAGCTCACCGGCGAGCGCGTGCTGAGCGGCGCGACGACGATCGACGGCGGTGGGGCAAGGCTGAGCGGTACCGGCAACGGCGTCATGTTCGTCCCTGCCGGGCCAGCCCGGCTGACCCTGCGCAACCTGACGCTGAGCAATCCGCCGGCCAACCCGGCCGACCCCAACATCTTCACCGGTATCGTTTATGACCGCAACGACCTGGCGGTCGTCGAGCTGAACAAGGTGACAGTGACCGACACCCGCCTGCCATTTGCCGTGCGCAAGCTCGTCGCGCGCGCCAGCACCTTCGCTCGCAATGGCGACGCCAGGCAGCCGGATTTCGGCGTCGTCATGGCCGGCGAACTCGAACTTGAGCAAGTCGCTTTCCGCGACAACCTGTCGCGACCGTTCCACGCGCTCTGGCGCAGCGATCCTGTGACCAGCGGGCGGCAGATCTCGGCGTACGTGCGCAAGTGCAGCTTCGAGCGCAACAAGCGACCCGTTTTCTGGGCTGCCGGCGAACTCGTCATCGATCAATCCAGCTTCACCGACAACGGCGACGCGCTGCCCTTCGCCGCCGGTGGGCGTGGCTGGCTGTACGCCAACCGCATCTACCTCGAACTCGCCCGCAGCGCCGCCGGCGCGGTCGAAGTCGCCTTTGCCAACGCGACCATTTCGCGCAGCAGCTTCACGAACAACCGCGGCATGCTCGGCGGCGCAATACTCGCCGCGCGCTCGACGCTGACGCTGCAGTCGTCGGACTTCGAGGCCAATCACGCGCTGTCCGGCGGCGCCCTCGCCTACCTCTCGCCGGCCGGCAGCAATCCGCTGAACGCCCGCCTGCGCCTGCGCCTCGGGCACGTCAAGCTGCGCGACAACCAGGCAGCCAAGGACGGCGGCGCGCTGTTGCTGCTCGGCGACGTGGCGGGCGACGCCGTACAGATGAGCCGCAACAAGGCGGGCGAATCGGGCGGCGCGATCGCTCTGGTCAGCGCCAGCGCGTCGCCCATGGAAGCAGTGCCGGCAGATGTCGGCAAGGACTTGCCGGCGCCCGGCAGCCAGCCCTCGCGCCTCGAACTGAGGCGCGTCTTCGTGCTCGACAATACCGCCACGCAGCACGTGATCGATGCTGGCGCGGGAATCGTGCGCCTGGGGAACGCGCTGCTCGCGCGCAACGTGAGCACCGCCGGCGGTGCGGCGCTCTTCGCGCAGAACGTCGAAGTTGCCAACAGCACGCTGATCGGCAACCAAAGCGAGGGCTTGCACCTGGCGCCGGGCGGCACGGTCGGAGCAAGCATGGCGAACGTGATCGTCGCCGGCAACCAGGGCAACTGCGTGAATGCGCTGGCCACGCTGAAGCTCGCAGGCGCCAACCTGCAATACCCGGATGCAGGCTGCGGCGCGACGATCCCGGTCGCCGATCCATCACTCGACGCCCGTTTTGCCCCGACGATGTCCAGCCCCGCACGCAATGCGGGCAGCCTGGCGATCTGTGCCGCGCACGATCTGGTCGATGGACGCGACCTCTACGGCAATCCGCGTAGCGGGGCAAGCTGCGCAATTGGCGCCGTCGAAGCCGACCTGGTCAACGATCTGATCAGGAAGGTCGGCGCCGAGAGGTTTCCCTGGCTGCTCTTCGGGCTCATCGTCTTCCTGCTCATCTGCCTGCTGATCGGCATCGTCGTCGGGTGCTGCCGGCGGCGAAAGAAGAATGCGAGCACGGCATGCGAGGCGGCGTTTGGCCGCCGCGGCGAAGGCTACGTCTTCGTGCAGATGATTCTGCTCGCGCTCGTCTTGTTCGCGCCAAGTTCCTGGCCCGGCGCCGCCTGGACAGCGCCCTGCACCTGGCTCGGGAAACTCTTTGGCGGCGCCCTGCTGGCGATCGGCATCACCATCGCGCTGCTCGCCTGCGTCCAGCTCGGCAAGAACCTGACGCCCTTGCCGCAACCGAGGAAAGACGCCGTACTGGTAGTCAGCGGCATCTACCGCCTCGTCCGGCATCCGATCTACAGCGGCCTGATCCTTGCCGCCTTTGGCTGGGCGCTATGGCTGAACGGCTGGCTGACGCTGGGCTACGCTCTGTTGCTCCTGATCTTTCTCGACATCAAATCGCGCCGCGAGGAAATCTGGCTCGCAGAAAAATTCCCCGAATACCACGCGTATCGGCAACGCGTGCGCAAACTGCTTCCCTACCTCTACTAGCCTGACAGCGGGTCTGCGCGCTTGCCTTGCGCAGACCCTGCGTCAGCGTCTCCGGCGGCACCGACGAGCTCCGATCGGCAGCTACGATCGATGGCCACATGCACTGACCGCTGCAGGAACGCGATCCTACTCCCCGCAGCGCCCTGCCGAGCGCACGCCGCACAGCGCCAAGCCGGCGAGCAGCAGCACCAGCGTCGTCGGTTCTGGAACCGAACTCGCGCGGCCAATGACCTGCGCGTCGAGCCAGAAGGCGTCCCACACGTCATTGACCGAATCTCCGCGCATTTCGATCAGGTTCGCGCCAGACTGGAAAAGACCGCTTCCCGCCGCCAGCGAGAAGAAGTGGTCGGTCGTGAAGGTGTAGCCCGCATAGCCGGTGCCAGGAACCAACGAACCATTGAGGTAGATCCCGTGCGACGAATCGGCAACGCGCAAGCGACCGTTCAGTGTCACTGTGCTCAGATCGTAGCCCGAGAGGTCGAATGAGCGCCTGGCGTAGACCATGTTGTTAACCCCCCAGCCGGTCGTCGGGCTCGTGGCAACCACCGATGGCGTGGTAATCCAGGCGGCCACGCCGGCTACTGTCTCCATGCCGCAGCACGTCTGCCCACCTGCCATGTCGGGATACGAGCCGGGATAGGCGACCCGGGCCGCCGAGAACTGTACGCCATCGGTCGAAATCGTCCACAAGGGATCGATGCTTCCAGCAGAAAGGACGCTTCCATCGGCCGCAACGCCGGTATTCAACACGAGGGAAGCACTTGCGGCACCGGCAAACAAAGCACCGCTGGCGAGGATCAGGGAGCTGACAAGCTTTTTGGTCATTACGCGTTCCTTGAAAATGGTCGCTCCTGCTTGCCAAGGCGCACTGTCCGCGTTCGGCGAACAGCCGCGCCCGTGGTCAGAGGAGACGTGTGCTCGAGTCATTCTTCGCGTGGCGCCGCTCGCGCCGCTCTTGCGCTGGCCGTCCCAACTGGGAGTCGCGAGCTTGGTCCACTTGCGGCGACACGCCTAGCACATTTCGTGCCTGAAAAGATGAGGCGCTGACCTAACGGCGAATCTACCCGGCATGCCGCGGCGCCAAGCCAGGGCTTGTAAGAAATGTCGACACTCGCCAGCCGACCGCGCTTCCTGCCAAACGCTGGTACAGCGGGAAAAGAACGGTGCTCGATGCCGCGCGCCGCCTTCCCACTTGGCGACGGCAGAACAAGGCAGGCAGACGCGTCCAGTTCCAGCGAGGCACGCTGCAGCGCATGCCGCCAGCGCGCGCCCGCGCCCTCTGGATCAGCGCATGGCGGATTTCCTGGCGCACGCAGACTCAGCGCGTCTGTGAAGGTAAAGACCGTCGTTTCGAGGGTTCAGCTTGAATGCTTCGTCACCCGGCGAGCGAGGCGGTGCAACGCCAGCGGCACTCAGATCGGCATTTGTTCGGCGACATCGACCAGGACAAGCTCCGCGGCTTCGCTGGCCGTAAGCCTGAGCACCGCCTCGTGACGAATCGCTGCCCCGTCGCCGGCCTCCAGGCTGATGCCATTGACGGTCACCCGACCGCTTGCGGCAACCAGGTAGCCCAGGCGGCCGGCGTCCGAAAACTGGTATTCGATCGTATCGCCGCAGCGCAGCGTCGCCCCCGAGACGCGCGCCTCGGCGCGTATCGGCAGAGCGCCCTGGTCACCGGCGAGACCGCTGGCCAAGGGAACGAAACGCCCGGCGCGATCATCCTTTGGAAAGGGCTTCGATCCCCACGCGGGAGGCGCCCCGCGCTGATTGGGCATGATCCAGATCTGGAAGATCCGGGTCACGCCGGCTTCGCGGTTATATTCGGAATGCCGAATTCCCGTACCCGCACTCATCACCTGGACATCTCCGGCAACCGTCCTGCCACTATTGCCCAAACTATCCTGATGGGTTATGGCGCCTTCTCGCACATAGGTGATGATCTCCATATTCGCGTGCGCGTGCAGCGGAAAGCCGGTTCCGGCTTGAATCGTGTCGTCGTTCCAGACGCGCAGCGCGCCCCAATTCACACGACCGGGCTCATGGTAATCGGCAAACGAGAAGTGGTGCCTGGCTTCAAGCCAACCGTGATCGGCGTAACCAAGACTCGCCAATGGGCGTCGTTCAATCATTTTTTCTCCAGTCTCTCATCACACCATCCAAATTCACGCACCCCCCTCTGAGCGCGCCACGCAGGCTACGATAGAGCGCCGGTGAGCGCCAGGAAGAGCGGCGTCGTGATCGCCGCCAGACCGGTCGACAGAACCATGCTGCTCGCCACTGCGGCTTCCTGCGTCGCGAACTGTTTCGACATCAGGTAGACGTTGACGCCGACCGCCAGCGAAGCGAGCAGCACGACGACGCGGGTCTCCAGCGGCGGCAGGCGAAGCGCCAGGGCGAGACCCCAGACAACCAGCGGCTGCACGATCAGCTTCAACGCGACGATCGCACAGCTCTCCCGCCAGCCTGCGCGCAGTCCGTACTCGGCCAGACTCATGCCGAGCGCGATCAGCGCCAGCGGTGCTGCCGCCTGACCGCTCATGTCGAGCGGCGCCGCGACGAGCAAGGGAAGTTCGAAGCCGAGCAGGCCGAAGAGCGAACCGGAGACGATGGCGGCGACGATCGGATTGCTCAGCACGCTCTTCGTCGTCGCGCCGAAGCCTTCGAGCGAGAGGCTGCCGTGCCGCGACCACTCGACCGACACGGTAACCAGCGTCCACAGAATCAGCGCGTTGAAGACGAGCACCAGCGCGACCGAGGGAACTGCCGCATCGCCCAACGCTGTGCGCGCCAGCGGCAAGCCAAGCAGAACGTTGTTCGAGAATACGCCGCCGAGCGCAAACACCGATTGACCCACGCCGTCCAGCCGGAAGACGCGCCAGGCGATCAGGCGGCCGAGCGCGAAGACGATCAGGCAGGCGCCAAAGAAGGCGAGCAGCAAACGCGTATCGACCGGCGGCAGACGCGAGAGGTCGCTCATCAGGCGAAACAGCATCGCCGGCAGCGCGATCGAAAAGACGAAACGCGACAGCGCGTCGGCGACGCTCTTCGGCCAGCCCGCCCAGCGCACCAGCGTGTAGCCGACGAAAACGAGGATGAAGAGCGGCGCGGCGAGCGAAAAGTGGTGCAGGAAGGTGCTCATCGGCAGGATCGTGGTCGGCGCGTGCGTGCTCGTCGCGGCGGCTCAGGTGGCCAGATGCTCGATCATCAACTGCGTCGATTGCACGCCGTTGAAGTCGTTGATCGCCAAGCGATAGGCGGCGCGCACGGTGGCTCCCGGCGCCTGCGTGAAGTTGAACTGGATGGCGTCGATCGTCTGCCCGTCGCGCCGCAGGCGCAGCTTCAGATGCTTGTCCTTCAGGATGCGCTGGCTGTCCACGGCGAAGTCATCGGCGAAGAGCGGTTGCGGGAAACCCTGGCCCCACACTTCGGCTGCCAGCAGACGGGCGGTTGCCAAAGACCAGTAGGCCGGCTCCAGGCAACCGTCGGTGTGCAGCGTTCGCGTCCGGTCGGCCGGCGCCAGCAGTTCGTCGGCGACCTCGGCGAAAAGATCGCGAAAACGCGCAAAGTCGGCTTCACGCAACGTCACACCGGCGGCCATCGCGTGCCCGCCAAAGCGCAGCAACAAACCGGGCGCGCGCTTGCCGAGCAGGTCGAGCGCATCGCGCAGGTGGACGCCGCCAATCGAGCGGCCGGAACCCTTGATCTCGCCGTTCTCGCCGCGCGCGAAGGCAAAGACCGGACGATGAATTCTCTCCTTGACGCGCGCCGCGACGATGCCGATGACGCCCTGATGCCAGTCGGCGTCGAACAGCGCGACGCCGGCGGCCGACGGCGCTGCGGCATCCGCCAGCGCCGCCGCGTCGAGCAGCGACAAAGCCTGCTCCTGCATGCCCGCTTCGATCGCCCGCCGCTCGCGATTCAGCGCGTCGAGCTGCTGCGCGATGTTCAGCGCGCGCGCATCGTCGTCGGTGATCAGGCATTCGATGCCGAGCGACATGTCGGCCAGGCGCCCGGCCGCGTTGAGCCGTGGACCGACGAGAAAGCCGAGGTCTACGCTCGACACCTGCTCCGGCGCACGCCCGGCGACGTGCAGAATGGCACGCAGTCCGGCGCTTGCCCGCCCCTGCCGGATACGCTGCAGACCCTGGCTGACCAGCACCCGGTTGTTATGATCGAGGCGGACGACGTCGGCCACTGTGCCCAGCGCGACGAGATCGAGCAGATCGGCCAGGCGCGGCTCGGCGCGGCCAGTCGCCGGCGAGAAGCAGCCGCGCGCGCGCAGTTCGGCGCGCAGGGCAAGCATCACGTAGAAGATGACGCCGACGCCGGCCAGGCTCTTGCTCGGAAAATCGCAGCCGGCGAGATTCGGGTTGACGATGCAGTCGGCCGCCGGCAGTTCGTCCCCCGGCAGGTGATGGTCGGTAATCAGCGTCCTGATGCCAAGCGCACGTGCGCGCTCGACGCCGGCGACGGCGGAAATTCCGTTGTCGACGGTAAGCAGCAGATCGGGCCGCCGTTGCGCCGCCAGATCGACGACTTCGGGCGACAACCCGTAACCGTAGGCAAAGCGATTCGGCACCAGATAATCGACCTGCGCACCGAAAGCGCGCAGGGCGCGCAGGGCAAGCGCACAAGCGGTCGCGCCGTCGCAATCGTAATCGGCGACGATCAGGATGCGTGCACGCCGCTCGATCGCTTCGGCGAGCAGCACGGCGGCTTCGCCCGCGCCGCGCAGCCGCGTCGGCGGCAGCAGCGAAGTGAACTGGTAGTCGAGCTCGCTGCGCGTCGTGATTCCGCGCCCGGCGTAGATGCGGGCGAGCAGCGGGTGCACGCCTTGCTGCTCGAGCGCCCATTGCACGCGCGGCGAAACCGTTCGTCCGACCAGATGCGTCATTCTGCGCCTTTCGCCAGAGCCAGCGCCGTCGCCTGCAGCGCACACGGCCGCCGCCACAGGCGCCACTGCTCGGCGCGCCCGCTGCGCCAGGTGAGCAGGCCGTAGGCGGTCGGCGCGCAGAGCTCGATGGTCGCCAGCCGGCCGCCCGCCAGCGCCTGCTGCAACGGGGCAAACCAGTCGCGGTCGAGTTCGCGCAGACGACTTCGATACGCTTCCGCATCCTGATAGTGCACCGGCCGCTGCAGCGCGTCGAGCACCAGCAGGTGGCGGCCGCGTTGCTCGAGCGCGCGCAGCAAGCTCGCGGCGTCAACGGGTGGCGCGTGCACTGCCGCCTGTGCGCAAAGGGCAAGACCGCGCGCCAGAGCGTCGTCGCTCCAGACCCCGGTGAACTCACTGCCCAGCCTTGGCGGCAGCGTACCTGCACCCCACAACCAGAGACTGTTGATCGTCGGGCGACCAGCGGCCTCGCGCGCCTCGTTGACCGGATGCCGATGCAGAACCATCTGCGCTTCGTTGAGCAGACGGCGCAGCCAACGCAGTTCGGGGGTTTCCGGAAGCTGCCGGGCAACACGCCGGCCGGCGACCGCCGACAGCGGCAGCGCATCGCCGCCGCCCGGTTGATGGTCGGCGGCAAGCTGCAAGTACCAGCGCTCGGCACAGGCCAGATGAAAGCGGCCGACTTCGGCAAAATGGCGGTTGAGTTCGTCAAGCAGCGCCTGGGCTTCGTCGAGCGCGAGTTCCAGACCGTCGCCCTCGGCGAGCAATAGCCGCTCCTGGTGCAGACGCAGGTGGACCGGATCGGCGCACAGCCAGGCGCCCGCTGTAGCCGCCGGCGCGGCGTTTTCGCCGGCCAGGCGCAAGGCGGCGTAGGGCGGCTGCACGGGCAAGCCGAAGAACTCGGCGAGCGTCGCTTCGACCGACTGCGCCGGCAACTGCTGCCGCCGACTGCGCGCGAGCAGCGTGCACAGCCCAGGGCACGCGAGGTCGGCAAAGGTGTCTTGCTCGTCGGGTTCGGGCCAGATGAGTTCGGGAACGACAAGAGTGAGGTGCATGCGGATTCGGCGGCTCGGACGATCCTTGACGGCCGGCGCGGCCGGTCGCTCCGACCAGCCTGGCGATGACGCGCTGGCCGGCGACTGAAAGAGTGTAGCATAGCGCCTTTGCCCGAACGACGCTGCGCGCCGCCCCGCCCGCGCGATTCCTCGCCCGATGGATCTGCCCTACGAACTGCTCGTCGGCCTGCGCTACACGCGGGCGAAGAAGCACAACCATTTCATTTCGTTCATCTCGCTGATCTCGATGCTGGGCATCGCGCTCGGCGTCGCCGCGCTGATCGTCGTCCTCTCGGTGATGAACGGCTTCCAGACCGAGTTGCGCGCGCGCATTCTGGCCGTCGTCTCGCACATACAGATCAGCGGCGCGAGCGGCGAAATGGCCAACTGGCAGAGCGTCGCCGAGCAGTCGACCCGCCACGCACACGTGCTCGCCGCCGCACCCTACGTCCAGGCGCAGGGGATGCTGGCATTCAGCCAGGCAGTGCGCGGCGCGCTGGTGCGCGGCGTGCTGCCCGAGCAGGAGGATCGCGTCGCCGACTTTCGTCCGCACATGAAGGACGGCCGGCTGGAAACCTTGACCGCGGACAGTTTCAACATCGTCCTCGGCAGCGAACTGGCGCGCGCGCTCGGCGTCATGGTCGGCGACCGCGTGACGCTGATCGCGCCGCAAGGCGTCGTCACACCGGCCGGCGTCGTCCCGCGGCTGAAGACGTTCACGGTAAGCGCATTGTTCGAAGTCGGCATGTACGAGTACGACAGCGGGCTGGCGCTGATCCACTTGGCCGACGCGCAACGCCTCTACCGCCTTGACGACCGGGTTTCGGGCGTACGCCTGAAACTGGACGACCTGTTTCTGGCACCGCGCGTCGCCCGTTCGCTCGCCGCCAGCCTGGACACCGAAGCCTTCATCAGCGACTGGACGCGCAGCCACGCGAACTTCTTCCGCGCCGTGCAGATCGAGAAAAACATGATGTTCATCATCCTCTCGCTGATCGTCGCCGTCGCCGCGTTCAACATCGTGTCGACCCTGGTCATGGCGGTCACCGACAAACAGGCCGACATCGCCATCCTGCGCACCCTGGGCGCCCGGCCGAGCAGCATCATGCTCGTCTTCATCGTGCAGGGCGCGCTGATCGGCTTCATCGGCCTGGGTCTGGGCATTGCCGGCGGCGTCGCGCTGGCGCTCAACGTCGATGTCGTCGTGCCCTTCATCGAGCGCCTGCTCGGCACGCAGTTCCTGGCCAAGGAGGTCTACTACATCTCCAACCTGCCGTCCGAGCTGCAGTGGCGCGACGTGACGACGATCACCGGCGTCGCTTTCGTGCTCGCCCTGTTCGCGACGATCTACCCGAGCTGGCGCGCGGCACGGGTCAATCCGGCAGCGGCGCTGCGCTATGAGTGAAATCGTCCTCGCCTGCCAGGGGCTGCGCAAGATCTTCCGCCAGGGCGGCGACGAGGTGCCGGTCCTGCTCGGTGTCGACCTCGCCGTACACGCCGGCGAGCGCATCGCCGTCGTTGGCGCTTCGGGTTCGGGCAAGAGCACCCTGCTCCACCTGCTCGGCGGACTCGACTCGCCAAGCGCCGGCAGCGTGCACCTGATGGGGCACGACCTGGCGACGATCGACGACGCGCAGCGCGGCGCGCTGCGCAACCGCCACCTGGGCTTCGTCTACCAGTTTCACCACCTGCTCGGCGAGTTCACCGCGCTCGAAAACGTCGCCATGCCGTTGCTCATCCGCCGCCTGGCGAGGAAGGAAGCCGAAGCGCGCGCGGCGCAAGTGCTCGACGAAGTCGGGCTGGCGCACCGCCTGCGCCACACGCCGGGCGAACTCTCGGGCGGCGAGCGCCAACGCGCGGCGATCGCGCGCGCGCTGGTCAGCGAACCCGCCTGCGTGCTCGCCGACGAACCGACGGGAAATCTCGACCGGCAGACGGCAGAAAGCGTCTTCGCCTTGATGCTCGAACTCAACCGCTCGCGCCGCACGAGTTTCATCGTCGTCACGCACGATCCCGCCCTGGCGGCGCGCGCCGGGCGCATCCTGACGCTGCGCGACGGCGGCCTGAGCGACGCCGCCTGAGCAGCCCGAGCGGCGCACCGAATGGTGGGTCAGCCGGCGCGACTTCGGCTAATTCGGCTAAAGATTTGCCGGCCATTGCCGTTAATGGGTAAAGCTCCTGATGACTGCGAGGAACATCCAGATGCAGAGCCTTTTCGCGCCGGCGATAGCGCTTCTCAACCGCGTGGGCTATACACGCAAGTTCGCCATCATGGGTGTCCTCGCGCTGATCGCAGTAGCCTTCCTGCTCGGCAGCCTGTACATCAATCTCCGTCATGTCGCCGTCAGCGCACGGCTGGAGATCGACGCCCTGCGCGTTCTCCAGCCGATCGCGCGCGTCGTCCAGCACCTCCAGATGCATCGTGGTCTGTCGTCGGGCGTGCTCGGCGGCAACGAGGCGATGAAGGAGAAGCGCGCTGCCAAGGAGAAGGACGTCATCGACGCCTTCTCCGCCGGCCGCGCCAGCCTGCCGCAGGAACTGGCGACCGGCAAGGAATGGCTCAGGATCGGCGAAACATGGGAGGCGATCCGGCAGGATGGCCTCGAACTGATCCGGCGCGAGAACTTCGTCCAGCACACGCGCCTGATCGAAGACCTGCTGCATTTCCAGAGCAGCATCGCCGATCATTACGGACTGACCAACGACCCGGAAATCGACTCGACGCGCCTGATCGATACGATCGTCCGCTCGCTGCCCTGGGCCCTCGAACGCATGGGCCAACTGCGCGCGCTCGGTACGGGCGCGCTGGCCAGCAAGCAGCCGCTGCAGATCGTTCAGCAGGTTGAAATATCGACTGTCCTCGCCGGTCTGAACGCCACCGTCGATGCGCTGGGGCGCAATCTGGAATACACCGCCGAGCGCAATCCGGCGCTGCGCAGCCAGCTTGAAACGGCGGCAAAGGGGATGAAGGAAGCTGCCGAGAAGATCAGCGTCCTGGTCAACCAGGACGTCCTTCCCGGCAACTATGCAACGCCACCCGGCGACTACTTCGCGCTGACCACCGCGGCGCTGGAAAAGGGCTACGGCGAGATGTACGACCGGCTGTACCCACTGCTCGAGCAGCTTCTCCAGGAGCGCGTGCAACAGGCCCAACGCGACCTGTACCTCGACATCGCCTTGTCGTTTGCCATCCTGCTGCTCTACGCCTATGTGTCGATAGCGCTCTACTATGCAACGATGGCCAGCATCGAACATCTGGCCGAGAAAACGCGCGCCATCGCCACCGGCGACCTGAGCGTGCGCGTCAGCCTGACGACGCGCGACGAGCTGAGCATTGTCGGTGAGGGCCTGAACGCGATGATCGCCGCCTTCCGCGGCCTGATCGGCAGCGTGCACACGAGCGCCGGGCAAGTCCTCGAAGCCACCCGGCAGCTCGCCGCTTCGGCCGCGCACGTTACCCAGAGCAGCACCGCGCAAAGCGATGCGGCCTCGACCATGGCCGCAGCCGTCGAAGAAATGACGGCCGGCATCGCCGAATTGTCGGCCAACGCCGAGGCGACGAACCGCATTTCGACGCACGCCGGCGAGTTGTCGGCCAATGGCGGCCGCGTCGTCGGCAGCGTCGTGCACGAAATCGAGCAGATCGCCCAGATCGTCACTCAATCGTCGACGATCATCGGCCAGCTCGGCACGCATTCCGAACAGATCACGGCGATCGTCAACGTGATTCGCGAAATCGCCGACCAGACCAACCTGCTGGCGCTCAACGCAGCGATCGAGGCCGCGCGCGCCGGCGAGTCGGGGCGGGGTTTCGCCGTCGTCGCCGACGAAGTACGCAAACTTGCCGAACGTACTGCGCGCTCGACGCAGGAAATCTCGAACATGATCGCGGCGATTCAAAACGGCACGCGCAGCGCCGTAGACAGCATGAAAGTCGGCGTCGCGCGCGTCACCGACGGCGTTGCGCTGGCGACCCAGGCCGGTGAATCGATCCGGCAAATCGGCGAGAAGGCGAACGAGGTCGTGCTCAAGGTCGGCGAAATCTCGCATTCCTTGCGCGAGCAAAGCGCCGCCAGCAACGAAATCGCGCGCAACGTCGAGCGTGTCGCGCGCATGGCCGAAGAGAACTGCACGACGGTTGCCGACAACGCAAGCACGGCAGTCCAGCTTGAAAATCTGGCCCAGGGACTGGAGAGCGAAGTCCGCCGTTTCCGGGTCGACTGAGCGCAGCACCCCTTGACGTCCCCCGTAGCGGGAAGGATCAAGGATTCGTCAGCGATGTGGGAAGCTGGCTGACGAGCGGTCAGGCGGCTGGCGCGAGAGCGTGGGCGAACTCGCGCAGTGCCGACCCAAGAAAAGACGGCGCCGGGGTGACTACACCAGTGCGCAGCGCTTTAGTTCATTGGGATAGGAGAAAGCCTCGCGGCCTCCCCCTCCCACACCACCGGACGAACGGGTCACGTATCCGGCGGTTCGATGAAGCAAATTCCTACCGCGGCGCAAGGCTCGGTAGTCCCATTTGTTCGAAGAA